>ENA-OQDE01000139-OQDE01000139.1-human-gut-metagenome-genome-assembly--contig:-NODE-139-length-46578-cov-2.394652_pt1 | contig 46578 bp, 55 predicted proteins | sample MGYA00242768_ERZ504595 | MGnify/ENA primary metagenome ERZ504595 (study PRJEB26092, sample SAMD00036307) | human gut metagenome | host: Homo sapiens | study: EMG produced TPA metagenomics assembly of...
AACAAAAAACAAATATTGTCTTTTATACCCCTTTAAAGAGAGTTGCCGAATAAAATTAAGTACGATTTCAGGAGGAGCCCACGAATAGATAGGAAATACAAAACCGATCTTTTCACCTGCCTGCAAACTAAACTCCAATGCTTCATTCTTTAGCGCATCGGGAATAAAAACCAACTCTTCTTTTTGCTCTTTGGAAAGCTGATTTGCAATCCACTTAGAATTACCTGTACCGGAGAAATAAAATATCATAGAAAAGTATATAAAAAAAGCCGCATCGACGATGTGATGAAACTCTGATAGAACAAGATTTGAGCGCTCGCCCTCTTTGTAATCCACCGGCTTAAAGCTGTCCCGAAGGATGTGGCCCGCCATTGAAGAACGAAGCTTTCTCGGTGCATCAGATTAATTTGAAGAGTTTCCCGATCCAGTCGATACGGCTAATATTTTTGTATCACAAATGTAATAAGAATCTATGAGACTAACAAGAAAAAAAAGGAATTTGTTTACCTACTAACATTTTTTCACTCCCTTTTATCCGCCTAACAAAAGAAAAGTGTCAGTTACTAGCTTAGTAACTGACACTTTGTAACTCGTAAACTATTGATGCTTAAGCAGCTTTAGCTTTAGCAACTACAGCTTTGAAAGCTTCCGGGTGATTCATAGCTAAATCAGCCAAAACCTTACGGTTTATTTCAATACCGGCTTTGTGCAGACCGCCCATCAATTTAGAATAAGACATTCCTTCAAGACGTGCAGCAGCGTTGATACGTTGTATCCAAAGAGCGCGGAAGTTTCTTTTCTTATTTCTACGGTCACGGAACGCGTAAGTCAAACCCTTTTCCCAAGTGTTTTTAGCTACGGTCCATACATTCTTTCTTGCACCAAAGTAACCTCTGGTCAATTTCAAAATTTTCTTTCTTCTTGCTTTTGAAGCAACATGATTTACTGATCTTGGCATAGTTTTACTTTTTTTGAATGTTAGCGCCGCTACTTCACGCAGCGAACTTCAGGCTAATGCATTCGGTTAATACTTTAATAATACTTTTACGCTTTTGATTACTTCATTGCTAAGAGTTCCTTAACCTGGCTTACATTTGTTGTATCAACAGTTGTAGAGTAGCACAGATTTCTTTTTCTCTTCTTGGATTTCTTAGTCAAAATGTGACTGTGAAAAGCGTGCTTTCTTTTGATTTTACCTGTTCCGGTAAGGGTAAACCTTTTTTTAGAACCGGAGTTAGTCTTCATCTTTGGCATCTTACTTGTTTTTAAATTATTAAATATATAATGGCAACGCACTATACCTGCGCGTTACGCATCCTTTTCTTATTCTTCGCTCGTTTCCGGCTTCTCTGCTTTTTGTGCAGGAGCAGCAGGTTTCGGTGCTCCGGCCGTTGCAGGCTTTTTAGGAGCTTCTTTCTTCTTCGGAGAAAGCTGGATAGTCATACGCTTACCTTCCAATATCGGCATCTGATCCACTTTAGCATAGTCTTCCAAATCATTCGCAAAACGAAGCAACAATACTTCACCTTGTTCCTTAAAAAGGATAGAACGACCTTTAAAGAATACATAAGCCTTCACCTTATCACCGTCTTCCAAGAATCCTTTAGCATGTTTCAACTTAAAGTTGTAATCATGGTCATCTGTCTGGGGACCAAAACGAATCTCCTTCACATTAACCTTCACCTGCTTCGCTTTCTGTTCCTTCTGACGTTTCTTTAATTGATAAAGAAATTTAGAATAATCAATAATACGACAAACAGGGGGTTGAGCATTAGGAGAAATTTCCACTAAATCCAATTCTTTTTCTTCAGCCATTTTCAGAGCCTGAAAGATTGGATATACTTTCGGTTCAATATCATCGCTTACTATGCGAACTTCCTTGGCACGAATCTGTTCATTGATTCTGTATTGCCTTTTAGAGTGTCATTCTTCATTAAAAACGTTTACTTCCTAGTTTGATCTTTTTATTGTTATACTAAATATTTTATTCTGAAACGGCTGCAAAGTTACCATTTATTTATCATATTCTGAACTTCTTCGTTCAAAATTTTAGCAAATTCTTCAAATTTCATGGTTCCTTTGTCACCTTCGCCTTGTCTACGAACAGAAACTTCACCATTTTCCGCCTCTTTTTCACCGACAATCAGCATATAAGGAATGCGCTTCATTTCATTATCACGAATCTTGCGGCCGATCTTCTCGTTACGATCATCTACAATCGCACGGATTTCGTGTATTTTCAGATACATCTTCACCTGTTCTGCATATTCATTGAACTTCTCACTGATCGGCAGAATAACTACCTGTTCCGGTGTCAGCCACAATGGGAACTTACCGGCAGTGTGCTCAATCAATACAGCAACAAAACGTTCCATTGATCCGAACGGAGCACGGTGAATCATCACCGGACGATGCTTCTGATTATCAGAGCCCATATATTCAAGTTCAAAGCGTTCCGGCAAGTTGTAGTCAACCTGGATAGTACCCAGCTGCCAACGACGACCGATAGCGTCTTTCACCATAAAGTCAAGCTTAGGACCATAAAAAGCAGCTTCTCCATACTCAATCTTAGCAGGCAAGCCCTTCTCCGCACAAGCTCGATAATAGCCTGTTCCGCTTTTCCCAGTTATCATCGCTACCAATATACTTTTCACGGTTCACTTTATCACGCAAAGATATCTGTGCTTCAAAATTCTGGAAATCCATAGAACGGAACACAATAGATATAATATCCATCACACGAAGGAACTCATCTTTCACCTGCTCCGGACGACAGAAGATATGCGCATCATCCTGCGTAAAGCTACGAACACGAGTTAAACCATGTAACTCTCCACTTTGTTCATAACGACAAACCGTACCAAATTCAGCGATACGCAACGGAAGGTCTTTATAAGAACGTGGGAAGTTCTTGTAAATCTCACAGTGGTGAGGACAGTTCATTGGTTTCAAGAAATACTCTTCCCCCTCTTCCGGAGTATGGATAGGTTGGAAAGCATCCTTGCCATATTTTGCATAGTGACCCGAAGTCACATACAGCAACTTATTACCGATTGGCGGAGTAATCACCTCCTGATAATCGTAACGTGTCTGGATACGACGCAAGAACTCCTGCAGACGCAGACGCAATGCAGTACCTTTCGGCAACCACATAGGCAGTCCCTTACCTACAGTTTCAGAAAACATAAACAACTGCATCTCCTTACCGATCTTACGGTGGTCACGCTTCTTCGCTTCTTCCAACAACACCAGATACTCATCCAGCATTTTCTTCTTCGGGAACGTGATACCATAAATACGAGTCAGCATCTTACGATCTTCATGACCACGCCAATAAGCACCAGCCACTGAAGTCAACTTAATAGCCTTGATCGGAGCAGTCGTCATCAAGTGAGGACCACGACAAAGGTCAGTAAATGCACCCTGGGTATAAGTCGTAATGTGTCCGTCTTCCAGTTCAGAAATCAATTCACATTTATATGTTTCGCCACGATCACCAAACATTTTCAGAGCATCCGTTTTTGCGATGCTTTTTCTGACTACGTCTTCTTTCTTTGCAGCCAGTTCCAACATTTTAGCTTCAATGGCAGGAAGGTCGCTTTCTTTAATTACCGCTTCACCCGGATCCACATCATAGTAGAATCCGTTTTCAATAGCCGGTCCGATACCAAACTGGATACCCGGATAAAGTTCCTGCAAAGCTTCCGCCAACAAGTGTGCACTTGTATGCCAGAATGCATGCTTACCTTCTTCATCATCCCATTTATAAAGAACGAAATTAGCATCTTCATTAATAGGACGTCCTAAATCATAAGTCTCGCCATTCACGCCACATGCCAGCACTTCCTGTGCCAGACGCGAGCTGATACTTTCAGCAATCTGTAAACCGTTCACTCCTTCGTTATACTCACGAACGGAGCCATCGGGAAATGTTATCTTTATCATAATATGATGATGTTATATTTTCATAATTTGAACGCAAAAGTAACTAAATCTTTTGAGTTTTCTATTTTTATCAAAAAAATGTTATTCCGATTGATCTGTAAAACGTTTGATAACATTATAAGCAGAAACAATCCCCAGCTCGCCGGCTTTACTCAAATCTGAAATACCCAGCTTATTATTTCCTAAGAAAATATGAGTCAGTCCACGGTTGAAATAAGCATCCGCGAAATCCGGATTTAGCTCGATCGCCTTATCGTAGTCAATAATTGCGGCACGGTAATCTTTCAACATGGCAGAAACATTAGCACGATTATAATATGCGTATACAAAGTCCGGAGCCAGATTAATCACCTTATCCAAGTCTTTTCTAACCACTTCATAATCTACTGCGGTAATCTCCTTACGCTTATTATCACCCGGAACAACATCTGTTTCGACAGCTTGTTCAGCCTTCTGATACTCCAACTGTTTACAACGGATCAGCGCACGCATAAAATATGCCGGGAAGAAATCACCATCCAGCAAGATCGTCTGGGTCAAATCGGAAACCGCACTCGAGAAGTCCTGCACCAGATAAAAATCAATCGCACGGGCAAAACGTTTCGAAGCATTCTTGTCATCTTCCACAATCGCCGATGTGTGCGTATCAATCAAGGCAAAATGCACCTTCACCTGTTCTTCCGTCAGCGGAGCTTCCATATTTGTGATACGAAGACGTTTCGGAAGTATACCCGTACGGTTCAAGTCTTCAATATATTTGTGGAAGTTCACCGAACGTTTCACGTCACTCATCTTCTCATAATAAGTCAAAGCGAACATCGGTTCCAGCGTTATATTTACGTTCTTATCCTGCACACGACCACGATAATCACTTGTATAGCGTTGTTCGGCTTCAGAATCATCCGCAATCACTATCTTACGATAGTTATTCATATTCTTATCGGATTTCTTACGGGTCTTCTCTCCGCCTTCCTCATCATTCTCCTTATCCTTGTTCTGTGCTACATCTTTGTTCGTCACACCGTTCTGCTTGTCGATCTGCGCCTTCATGACTTTAAATTCATCCTGCTCCGCACCCTTCTTATCTCCAATCTTTCTGCGAGCTTCCGAACGCTGATAGTATCCGGCCAGGAAGTTCGGATACTGATTGATAACAGTTGTGTAATCTTGTATAGCCCCGCGATAATCACCCGTTTGCGCACGAAGCAAACCACGGTTAAAGACAGCCATCATATTATCCGGCTCCATCTTGATAACAAAGTCGAAGTCTTCGATAGCCCGGTTATCATCTCCTACCTGTGCACGTAGCAATCCGCGGTTATAATGACCGATAAAGTTATTCGGATCAATATCCAATGCCAGATCATAATCGCTCATGGCACCTCTTAAATTATTCTGATGAAACGAGCCAATGCACGGTTTATATAATTTCCAGCATTCTTAGCACTCAACGGAATAGCACGATTGAAATCCGCTTCCGCTTCCGCATACTTAGCCTGTTGTAATTTAACAATCGCTCTTGCAGCCCAAGCATCCGGATCATATTTATCCAGTTCAAGCGCCTTATTGAAGTCATTCAAGGCAGCAATCGTATCTTTCTGTTGCAAAGACACTTCCCCCCTCATCAAATAAGCACGGGTATAGCGTGGAGACACCTTCAACAAGCTTTCCAGATCCTCTTTCGCAGCATTATAATCCTTCTTCTGGATATGAGATAATGTCAGGTTATGCCATAAGGTAATATTCTCCGGATCATAATGCAATGCTTTCTTATAATCCTCAATCGCTCCATCAAATTTACTCTGACGAATCCTTGCCAAACCACGAATCTGATAAGCACCCACCACAAATGGATTGCGTTGGATAGCTGCATCACAGTCTGCTTCAGCACCCTGGAAATCCTCCAGATTCAGTTTAGCCAATGCCCTGAAGAAATAAGGTTCATACAGATAAGGCTTAGCGTTAATAACCTGGTTAAAATACTGAATAGAAAGTACATAGTCCTCAAAATAAAGAGCGTTTCGGGCAATAGTCATCACCCGATCCGTATTTATTTGAGCACACACCAGCGTTGGGAACAGTAATAAAACTGTTAAGATTCTTTTTATCATTGATATTTTATGCTTGTAAACGAAGCAAAAATAATGCTTTTCGCTTACTTAACAGGGATATAAACGTTTTTTATCTTTATTTCACCTGTTTCATCTTATATGAACTGCGCGCTTTTCCCTTCAACATCGTATTCAGCTTTCCTTTAATCATCTGCTTACGAAGCGGTGAGATATGGTCGATAAACATCTTACCATCCAAATGATCGAACTCATGTTGCATCACCCGAGCCAGATAACCTTCCACCTCTTCCTCATACTCCACAAAATTCTCGTCCATATATTTCACGCGAATTTTATCACCTCTTTTCACTGTTTCGTGAATACCGGGAAGGCTTAAGCATCCCTCTTCCATATTCACTTCTTCACCCCCTACTTCCAGAATGTGGGGATTGATATAAGCCTTATTAAAGTCTTTAAATTCAGGATACTCTTCCGAAAGCGGATCCAATGTAATCGTAACCACGCGAATAGGCAAACCAATCTGTGGAGCAGCCAATCCTACGCCGTCCGCATGTACCATTGTTTCGAACATGTTCTCAATCAACTCTTTCAGATTCGGATAATCCGGTGTTATGTCCTCTGCAACCTTTCTCAATACAGGTTGGCCATATACATAAATAGGTAAAATCATATTTTTATACTCTACTAAAAAATTAAGTTATTCTTATGTCCTATACTAAAAACGTTTACTCTCCAAATATGTTTGCAAAATAATAGTAGCACTTATCTCGTCCACCAATGCCTTATTTTGCCGGTCCTTTTTCTTCAAACCTGCCTCCAGCATAGTACGGTGTGCAAGAACAGAAGTGAAACGTTCATCCACATATTCGACCGGAAGATCCGGATAGCGCTTTTTCAGCGAACGAACAAAAGGCTCTATATTCTTCATATTCTCCGAAACCTCATTATTCATTTGCTTGGGCAATCCAATAATAATCCGCTCCACCGGTTCCTTAGCTATATATTCACCGATAAGTTCAGAAGTTCATGCGTGGGCACCGTCGTCAATCCGTTTGCAATCAGCTGCATTGTATCGCTCACAGCTATTCCGGTACGCTTTCTTCCATAATCTATTGCTACTATTCTGCTCATGGGGTACAAAATACAAAAAAGACGCTTCCTGTGAAAGGAAACGTCTCTTTTATTCTATTATTTCAAATGTATATTATTCTTCAACAATAGCTACACGGCTCAACTTAGCATCATCATAGAACATGTTGCCTACACCGCCCTTGTAATCAACCTTCAATTGAGAAGCAGGAACACCGAATTCATTAACCATCAGGTCACGAACAGCTTCAGCTCTCTTCTTACTCAACTTCATGTTGTATTCAGCAGAACCAGTACCCTTATCAGCATATCCTGTTATAGTAAACACTTTATCAGTTGCTTTGATACCCTTAGCCATAGCTTCAATATTCATGTATTCTCTCTTGCTGATGTTGCTCTTTCCGATATTGAATACAACAACCAGACGTGGAACGAATCCAGCTTCTTTCTTAACGATCACTTCAGGTTTCTTGTTACGAGCTTCAACCAAGTCACGTTTCAAAGATTCGTTTTCACCCTTCAAAGCGTTCACTCTGTCTCTCATGTCGTTCAACTGGCTTTCCGGAACCATTGGTACAGTAGGAACAGCATCCCAACCACGTTTCTTAAACTTGTAAGTAACACCTACAGTCAGACCAGCCAATCCTTCAGGACCTGAATTGCCAAATGCGCCTTTCATCAAAAGTCCGCGCAATTCAACGTTAAGATCCAAAGCAGAAGACAGGCGGAAACGGTTGATTAAACCGGCATTGATACCCAGTTCGTCATAACCCGGACCTTTACCTGTATGTACGAATCCAGCTCCTACATAAGGAATGAATGAGTACACACGATCTTCTTTATATCCACAGAACATATTGGTAAGATTCAACAATACATCTCCATGGAAGTTCATAACATTCCACTTTTCTTTGTAGTAGCCATTAGAATACTGTCCTCCGTCTACAAGCGGACCATTAGCATAAGGAGTAGCACCTTTAGCCTGAAGACCGTTGTAAGCAACACGTAATCCGATACCCGGAGTAAACCACTTACCTACAGCAATGTCAAGTGCCGGAGCAAGACGTTTTCCGAAGTCAGCTTTACCATCATTGTCGCCAAAATACATTTGTGCGCCAACGCCACCACTAATAAACCAGTTAGCACCAAAGCGATTTGTTTCCACTCTATAACTCTTTGCTGCATTTTCTTTTTCTTGTGCAGGCAGACATACTGAGACTGCTGCCAATAAAATAAACAATAAACCCTTTTTCATCTCAATTTATTTTAGTAAATAATATATTTCAATTGTCTTACAGGCTAGATACACAACCCAAATGTTCCACACCTGACTAAGAGACAATAAACGTCATCCTTTCTTCTAAAATTAGTGCAAATATAGATATTTAATATAACACAAACAAAAAAACACGTAAATTTTCATTCATTCATAGAATTTTATAGAGCGATAAAAGTGTAATATAACTTCAGAAGGCATCTGAAGGGGTTTGTTGTGGAAGAATTAAAACAAAAAAATAGTCAGTGATGAAATTAGATCACTGACTATTTCTATTCTTTGTCTATATACTTTAGTTAATATACCAGTTTTACATTGTCAATCCACAGTGTATTTCCCGGAGAACCGATATAGGCTCCTCCATGACTGGACGTGAACTGAAGACACATATGAGTCGGAACATCATTTTCATCTCCCCAGGCCACTTCATGAATAGGCACGCTTTCACCCTTACTGTTCACCGTATAACTTTCAGTCGCCTGCAAACGCATCATGTGCGACTTATATTCCGGACGATTCGTGATGTCACCGTACATAATTTCATAAGTCGCATTATTTTCCAGTCTGTAGAATGATAGTAATAAGTCACCATAGTCCCTATCCGTTTTGCATACACATTTCCATTGGCATCTTCCCAACGTTTTTGCAGAAGCAGGATAGCTGCCGGATAATCTTTTCCGGGAACATCCGTAATCTTGCTGAAACCGGTAGCGCGAATACGGTTCTCCCGGTCGGACATCTTCACTTTATAGTCAAACTGAAGAGCCACCGGCTTTTTGGTAAACGGAATACCGGTCTGCAACATTTTCTGTGGGTTTTTAGTACCCTTAATCGGCTCATGCACCGAACCGGTAAAGACAGAGCCAGCCGCCAACACCGTAATATTAACCAGTCCCAACACTTTCACACTCTCCATGCGCGTATCCAAACGGGCGCAATATCCATCTCCTCGCTTCTCCGGAAATACCGAAGTATTAGTCTTCGTAATACCGGCAACTTTCGCCATCACATTTGAAGTAGCCCAAGCGATCCGCCCATATTCTTATAAACCTGATCTCCCTTAATTACCGTCGTCGGCCCTATCGCATATACATTCTTTGTATTCCCACCGATAATGCTCGATTCCTTTATCTGACGGTCCACCCATTGATCCATGTCCCCAAAAGGAAGCATTTCAACTTTATGTTGCGCCATCAAAGACAAGGAAGAAATAAATGCAACGAAACCTGTCATCAACAGGCGATGAACGCTTTTCTGAATCATCAATACTTTTCCTTTCTTTTTCTTCTTATAAATTATAATCCCATTGTTTCAAAGCAAAATCCCAATTCTCTTCTACCAAACGAATCGTACGGTCGTCATATTTATATTTATTCTTCTTATATCCCTTCTTTCCGCCCACATATTTTTCTATATCACTACGTGCTTCGGCAAATCCGGGGATAGAAAGAGACTGATAAATATTCTCCGTCATTCCCATCGCATCCGCTTCAAAATCTTCAAACTTCACTTCCATCAAGTTACCTTCCGGAATAAATTTCTTATCCGATTCATACTTATGATAAGTTTTGCATAGATAGAAAGGATATTTTCCTCTAATTGTTCATTGCTGACATCCTGCAATTTCAGCGGCTGAATCGTATTGGTAAAGAAACTGCGTGTAGATTCGAATACAGTATACGGATTACGCATCAGGTAGATAAACTTAGCATTCGGGAACATTTTCACCAGCTCCTTCACCCTGCCGGTATGCGGAGGATTCTTGCTAAGGAATTGAGTACCACGGGTATTCCACAAAGAGATCTTAATCAACTTCGTGAACACCTCTTCAAACACCTTCAACTCGGCATCCGTTATATCATCAAACAAAAGATACTTATCGGCATACTCCTGCTGATATTTCGGCAGGAACCAGAAATTATAATATGTATAAGGCATCATGTTCGACAAAGCAAACTCCTCTTCCTGGGGAAGATCCACTGCCAATTCCATATTATCCGTCGGACGTTTATCCGGCATCAGCAACTCATATTCTTTTTGAAGAAAGGCTGTCCCCACATCATCAGATGAGGAAATACAGTCTGATAAGTAGTGTTATACCCAAAATGCTTGTCACAAGAGAACACATTATGTACAAATGTAGTTCCACTCCGCCAGTGTCCCAAAATGAACACCGGATCATGCTCCAATGGCTGATTAGCCAGCAACTTCTCGTAACGCCTGTCTTGTAATGACGCCAGTGGAGAAAGCAATCGGCACACAGCCTTCGTCAATCGGTATTTACCTTTGTAGGCTGCGTCAATTTCACGCCCGGCGGTGATAGCTTGAATGTCTTCCAGTCGGCACCTACCAATGTATTAATCGGAAGTTTATTAAATTCGAGTAATCCCACTTTATTAATTAGAAATTAAGAATTAAAAATTAAAGACGACAGAATGCTGTCATTTTCAGTTTTCAATTTATTGTTGAACAATCTATTTTATTAGTCGCACTGCAAGGCCCTGACGTTCCAGTTCCTTCACAGCTTTCTCTACCGCTTCATAATGTTCCGGAGCAATTCCCAGTTTTGCCATATCCAATACCGGAATATCCTCCGTGTCACTCATATCTTTCATTTCCACGCGGTCGATAATCATACCTACTGCCGAAGTATTATTAGTGATCGGGTCAATCAGGATAAATGAGCCACAAGATTTATTCTTCTTATAAGGATCAAAGAACAATTCCTTAGCCGTAGTCAGCACCACACGGGCAATCTGATTCAACTGCAAAGGCAACGTCTCTTTAGTCAGCTGACCATTCTCCAGAGACAGATGCTCCATCGTATTCACGTCCACCTTATACTTTATCGTATCAATACGCGTACGACTCAAATTGGTAGTCTGCTTAATAAAGAACGACTTATTTACATCCATCGGTTCTTCATCCATCCAGACCATCATAGCATCAAAGTTACGATCCACCGTTGGCAGATTGTCAGGATGCACCAACATTTCGCCGCGCGACACATCGATCTCATCCTCCAATGTCAAGGTCACAGACTGCGGTGGGAAAGCATAATCCAATTCCCCGTCATAAGTCACGATACTCTTCACCTTAGATGTTTTTCCGGAAGGAAGCGCCATCACCGTATCCCCTTTGCGAACGATACCGGATGCAACTTTACCACAGAATCCTCTGAAATCCAGATTCGGACGAAGCACATACTGAACCGGGAAACGGAAATCCGTAAAATTATGGTCATTATCAATATGAACCGTTTCAAGGAAATCGAGCAAAGAAATCCCCTTGTACCACGGAGTACGTTCAGACTTATCCACCACATTATCCCCATCCAATGCAGAAAGTGGAATACAGTTGACGTCAGGAATACCTAATGGAGCAACAAACTTCTTATAGTCAGCCACAATCTCGTTAAAACGCTCTTCCGAGAAACCCACCAGGTCCATCTTGTTGACAGCCAACACCACATGCTTGATTCCTAGCAAAGACACCAGGAAAGTATGGCGACGAGTCTGGGTAATCACTCCGGTACGAGCATCCACCAAGATAATAGCCAAGTTAGCCGTAGATCCCCCGGTAATCATATTACGGGTATACTGTTCGTGTCCCGGAGTATCCGCGATGATAAACTTACGGCCATTCGTTGAGAAATAGCGATAAGCCACGTCAATCGTAATACCCTGTTCACGTTCAGCCTTCAATCCATCGAGCAATAACGCATAGTCAATATGCTCGCCCGCATTCCCCACACGTTTACTATCACGCTCCAGTGCATCCAACTGATCCTCATACAGTTTCTTACTGTCAAACAACAAGCGTCCGATCAACGTTGATTTTCCATCATCTACCGAACCCGCAGTCAACAGTCTCAACAAGTCTTTCTGTTCATCCTTGTCCAGAAAAGCTTTTATATCTAATTTATTATCTGCCATAACTAGTTACAATTAAAAGTATCCCTCACGCTTCTTTTGTTCCATACTACCCTCCTGGTCAAAGTCAATCACACGGGTAGTACGTTCACTCTTCGTTGTAGTCATCATTTCCTCCACAATCTCTTCAATCGTAGCAGCTCCACTTTCCACTGCCCCTGTCAGAGGCCAACAGCCCAACGTACGAAAACGAACCATCTTCATTTCAATCTGGTCACGGTACTTTTCAGGCAAACGGTCATCATCCGCCATAATAATATTGCCATCCAAATTAATTACCGGACGCTCCTTAGCATAATATAACGGAACGATCGGAATATTCTCCAAGCGAATATACTGCCAAATATCCAATTCAGTCCAGTTGCTAATCGGGAATACACGAATACTTTCCCCCTTATGCACGCGGGCATTATAAATATCCCACAATTCAGGACGCTGATTCTTCGGGTCCCATTGGTGAAACTTATCCCGGAAAGAGAAAATACGTTCCTTCGCACGTGACTTCTCCTCGTCACGACGGGCACCACCAAATGCAGCATCAAACTTATACTTATCCAACGCATGAAGCAAAGCCTGCGTCTTCATCAAGTCCGTATGCACCTTGCTTCCATGCGTAAAAGGTCCTACCCCTGCATGAAAAGCCTCCATATTACTTTCAACAATCAGATTCCATCCGTACTTCTTCGCATATTCATCACGAAACTGAATCATCTCCTTGAACTTCCATTTCGAATCGATATGCATCAACGGGAATGGCACTTTACCCGGATAAAACGCTTTTTCAGCCAAGCGTACCATCACCGAGGAATCCTTTCCGATACTGTAAAGCATCACCGGATTCTCAAATTCCGCCGCCACCTCGCGGATGATATGAATAGACTCGGCTTCGAGCTCCTTCAAGTGGCTTAATTTATATTCTTCCATATTTATTTCATTTTATACACTTCACTTTTGGCAAAACAAGCTCCAACAAACGGTTCACCGACTCCTCCAAAGTCAATTTGGAAGTATCCAGTGACAAAGCCGGATGTTCGGGAACCTCGAAAGGTGCGGAAATTCCTGTAAAATTCTGAATTTCCCCTTTCCGTGCCTTCGCATACAATCCTTTCACATCACGTTTCTCACATTCCTCCAGCGGAGTACTAACGAAAACCTCCAGAAAATCATCCTTACCAATAATGTTTGCAGCCATTTCGCGAATATCATTATTAGGGCTGATAAATGCAGCAATCGTAATGATACCACTATCCAGAAACAACTTCGACACTTCCGCTATGCGACGGATATTTTCCACCCGGTCCGTTTCGGAGAATCCCAGGTTATTATTAATTCCACTACGGATATTATCCCCATCCAGGATACGGCAAAGCAATCCACGCTTATGAAGTTCACGTTCCAATGCGATGGCAATCGTGCTCTTTCCGGAACCACTCAATCCGGTAAACCAGATCATCACACTGTGTTGCCCCAAAAGCTCTTCTTTGTCCTGCCGCGTCATCATGCGGTCAAATATCGGATATATATGGTTCTTTTCTTCCATTTACAATTTTATTTAAAAGTTCCAGATCAACGGGATCAGAATAACAGAGATTAAGAAAGTGATAATATTAAGCGGCAACCCGATACGTACAAAATCCGTAAACTTATAGTTACCGATACCTTGCACAATCAAATTTGTCTGATAACCAATCGGTGTCGAGAAGCTGGCAGATGCAGCCATACAGATTACCACAAAGAAAGGCGTAGGGCTCACTCCTAATTGGGCAGAGATTGACAGTGCCAAAGGAAACGCCAAAGCCGCTGCCGCATTATTAGTAATCAATTCCGTAAACAAGTTCGTGATAATAAATACCATTGCAAGCAACACATGCGGGCCGTAATCATCACTCAATCCGATAATAAACTTCGCAACGCTATCCGCCACGCCGGAGTTCACCATCGCCTTACTGATAGCAAAGGCACAGGCAATCGTAATCAGAATATCCCACGAAATATATTTAGTATATTTACGGCAGGGAACAGATTCGTCCATGCCATAATAATAGTAGTAATAGACACAAAGAAAAACATATCCAACTTGATATCCGGAAACATCTCCTTCGTTACCGGAAGCTCCCCTACCGTTGCACCCACAATCATCAGCACCAGCAACAACAAAGCAAACCAACGCTTCTTCTTCCCGCTAGTATCCGGTTCATTCCCGTTTGTCAACAAGACAAACACAGAAGATTCCCCCCACGTCGGGATAAAAGTATCATCAGCCATCACAACAAGCGTATCCCCTTCATGAAGTACCACATCGTCCAAGTTAGTGACGAAGCGCTGTCCGTTACGTGTCTTGATCTCTTTTACCTCTGCACCATAATGACGTTGGAAATTAAAATCCTTCAGTTTTTTATTGATACCGGGAAAACGGGCACCCAAAACAGCCTCTACCCGATGCAACTTCTCCCCTTCTTCTACTTCTTCATCCGGCACAGCCGTATCCGGACGTGCATCCGGCAAAAGACGTTTAGAGAAAAGAAATATATAAATGATACCGGCAATAGCTATAAAAATACCCACCTTTCCGAGCTCGAACATAGAAAAGCCTTCAAATCCGGCCTCCAATATCATACCGTGCACCACCAGATTGGTAGAAGTACCGATCAAGGTACAGATACCTCCTAAAATAGTCACATAAGAAAGAGGAATCAGAAACTTCGTAGCCGGAAGATTCACCGACTTAGCCAATGCTTGATAATCGGGGCAAAAATAACCACAACAGGCGTATTATTCAGAAAGGCAGAAATAAATGCCACCGAAGGTAAGATACGCAACTGTGCCTTAAATACTGTCGTCTTTCCTTGCGGAAGCAACTTCTTAATCACTTGTCCCAATGTGCCCGACTGACGAATACCCTCACTCACCAGAAACAGCAGAGCAACGGTAATCATCCCTTTATTACTAAACCCTTCCAGCATCTCCTTAGGAGTCAGAATGCCGGCACACAGAAACAAAACCACTACCGAAAAAAGTATCATGCCCGGACGCATCTTATCTGCTATCAAAGCCGCTACCATCCTAATAGGGATAATAGTACAAATACAATTTCAAATGTCATATAAACATTATTTAGTGTTCTCTTTTTGGCTCAACGATAAACCACGGATTCAATAAATCCTCCTTATTATATCGTAGAGGTTCTTCCTTTCCAGCCTGATATACTTCCATCCCTGCAGCACGGGCTATCGCATGCCCGGCAGCCGTATCCCACTCCATCGTCGGAGCGAAACGCGGATATACATCAGCCTTACCTTCAGCAACCAGACAGATTTTAATTGAACTTCCGCTCGAAATCAACTCCACACTGCCGTGTTTCTTCTTCAAATCTGCAATATATGATTCCGTTTCAGGCGACAGGTGCGAACGGGAAGCAACCACGATCAGATGATCGTGCACCTCCTTCAAAGGTATCTGTTCCGACTTCCCAATCAGTTGTTCCAATGCCACGCCGTCATCTTCCAAACTGACAATACCGGAACATTTATAAGCCCCTACACCTTCGATCCCGAAATAAAGTTCTTTTTTAACAGGCACATAAATAACACCGAATACAGGTACAGAGTTCTGCACCAAAGCGATATTTACCGTAAATTCTCCATTGCGCTTAATAAACTCCTTCGTTCCATCCAGCGGATCTACAATCCATAAAGTATCCCATCCTCGACGGATCTCATACCCTAAATGCTTCCCTTCTTCACTAAGAACAGGAAAAGGAGTATCGTTCAGAATAGCCACAATCGCTTCATGCGCTTTTCTGTCTGCTATAGTTAGCGGAGAGTTGTCAGCTTTCCTCTCTATTTCAAAGTCCGATGCCGGATCATTATAAATAGAAAGAATCTTTCCACCTGCTTTTAGAGCCGCGTCGATAGCAGCCATTACATATTTTTGTTCCATTCAATCTCTAAATTAATGCCCTATTCACATTCAGGCAAAACATCCTCCAAATTAAGAGTTGACAAAAGTAAAAACTTTCTTTGCTATAAAAGTTTCCCCACTATCATTTATAACTTCTTTTAGTAGAAAGATAAAAATATCTAAACGAAAAAGCCACTCATTTTCAATAAAAAAGCAGTAACTTCCCAGTTACCGCCTTCTTATTCGGAAAAAACCGTTCGTTCTTTCCAATATATATTACCAAAAAGAAATCAATATACACGATACAGCAACCAAGCACCCTGGAAATCCGAACGGTTCGGGTATTTAGCCTTGAATGCGTCGCGAGCTTCAGCAGCAGCAGCCTTATCAGCAAATGAATTTACGATAACACGATACATTGCCTTGTCAGCATTAAATGCAATAGTAGAGTGATATCCCTGTCCGTCCAACCAATCTTTCAGGCCTTCAGCATTCGCTTTCACACCAAAGCTACCTGCTACAACGCTATAATCTTTCAATCCTTCGTTACCGGAAACCACTGTAACCTTTTCCTGACGAACGCCGGATGTATCTGCCACCTTAGTAGTTGTCACAGGAGCTGCAACCACCGGAGTTACCTCTACCGGAGCTTCCACCTGCGGTTCTGCCAATTCTTGCTGTTTTGCTTTTTCGTAAGCTTTCTTATAGGCACTTTCGCTGGATTTACAAGATGCAAATGCTAGCACCAAGCATACTCCCATTCCTAATACGACTAATTTTTTCATAATCCTATACTCTGTTTTAATTAATAATTCAATATTCTCGTCTATTATATTTAGTTTCGGGCAACAAAATAATAGAAATTTTATCATCCGGCAAAGAAATCCGTCAAAAAAACGTCTATTCCGGCTTCTTCTTATACGAAATAGTGCCTGTTGCCTGATAAGTAGGCATCAAAAGTACCTCCGCAATCTGAATATGTGCAGGAGCCGACGCGGCAAAATAAACCGTTTCTGCAATGTCATCTCCCGTCAACGGACGAATCCCTTTATAAAAATTATCGGCAGCTTCCTTATCTCCCCGATAACGCACCACTGTAAAGTTTGTCTCCACCATTCCCGGTTTGACATTCGTCACTCTCAATGGAGTATCCACCAGATCAATCCGGAGTCCGTCCGAAAGAGCCTTCACGGCAGCTTTCGTTGCGCAATACACACTTCCGCCCGGATAAGCGGCATCCCCCGCAATAGATCCTATATTAATAATATGTCCGCGTCCGCGTTCCACCATACCGGGCACCACCAAACGCGTCATAGCCAACAGTCCCCTTATATTCGTATCGATCATGATATCCCATTCATCCAGGCTACCCTCGAATTCCTTATCCACACCGATCACCAGTCCGGCGTTGTTCACCAACACATCAATCGCCTTCCATTCTTCGGGTAATGATTCCAAAGAGGCGGCAGCCAATTTCCGGTCGCGCACATCAAAAGGCAATATATAAACCCGGACACCATACGCCCCTTCCAGTTCAGTTTTCAGTTCTTCCAGTTTCGATACGGTACGGGCATTCAGAATCAGATTCCATCCCTCCCTCGCAAATTTACGGGCACAACCCTCACCAATTCCGCTACTGGCGCCGGTTATAAAACAATCTTAGCTTCCATTATGTTTTGATTTACAATATTCGAAAACAAAAGTACGCCTTAACCTTCAAAGGTTAGCTACGAAAGTCAGTTAAATAAGATTAAACCATAAAAGAAAAAAAGAATTATAAAACGTAGCAAAAAATTTCAGTTTTCACGAACAACCTTTCCATAAAAATGTTATATTTGTTGTATCATAATCATTTTAAACATTATACATTATGAAAGGATTGAATGTTTTAGCAGCTTTTCTGGGTGGTGCAGCCGTAGGTGCAGCCCTTGGTATTTTATTTGCTCCTGAAAAGGGAGAAGATACCCGTCATAAAATCGCAGAGATTCTTCGTAAAAAAGGAATCAAGCTTAATCGCAGTGAAATGGAAACTCTCGTTGACGAGATCGCTGCCGAGATGAAGGGAGAAATAGCAGAATAAGTGAGTAACCAAAGACTAAAAACAGAGCGACCATGTTTGCAGACGATAAAAGTATTGAGAATTTTCAGCAGTTGTTTTTCGAGTTCAAGAAATATCTGGAGCTTCAAAAAGAATATACCAAATTAGAATTGACGGAGAAGTTAACCATACTTTTTTCCACGTTAATTATGATATTAGTACTTATTATCCTTGGCATGGTTGCCCTGTTTTATCTGCTTTTTGCTCTTGCTTATATATTGGAGCCTTTAGTGGGCGGTCTGATGTCGAGTTTCGCCATCATAGCAGGCATCAATGTTGTTCTCATCGCCCTGGTTATTATTTTCCGCAAGCAGCTCATCATTTCTCCGATGGTGAACTTCCTCGCTAATTTATTTTTAACTGATTCAAATAAATAAATTATGAATGCGCAGACCCCGCAGAAATTTACATTAGAAGAGATTGCCGAACGTAAAAAGAAGCTTTTAAATGAGATCCATGCTCAAAAAAAAGCCATGACAGCTACTACACGCGAAATATTTGCCCCACTTGCTCCGGCAACCAACAAGGCGGATGCACTCATGCGTTCGTTCAATACCGGTATGGCTGTATTTGATGGCGTAGTGATGGGAATCAAGATTATGCGGAAGATACGGGCGTATTTTAGAAATTTGAGATAAAAACCATTTAGTCAATCGCTTGATTGGATATTTTCAAATCGTCTATGATTTGTTGTAACACATCTTTTAACTTCGGCAAATCATGTTTTATCACGTCATAAACAATTTCAGCATCTAAATCAAAATAATGATGTGCGATTATATCCCTCATTCCCATTACACCTTTCCAATCCATCTCTGGATAGAAAGATAATAACTTTTTATCTGTTAATTTATCAACACCTTTCACTCCTTCACCGATGGCTATTAATAACATACAAGTACTCTCTAGTCTTTCCATTCCGGATGGAGTCAAAAATAAAAAGAAGGGGAAGTAATAGTTTCCGAGTTCGCTAATATCCTTTCCACCGTTTGGAAAATTTTCTTTAGCAATGATTCTATTATCTGACTTTTACACATAAATTCCATCTTTATTGATACACCCTCTCAATAATTCATCCATATTATTTCGCAACCGAACCAGATCAACAGGGCATTTCAATAGTTTTTCCAATTCTTCTTTAATATGAACTAAAGTAAAAATAGAAGGTCTATCAATTTCAACACAAATATCGACATCACTACCCTCATGTTGTTCACCACGAGCAACGGAGCCAAATATCCCCATGCGAGAAATACCATATTTAGCAGCATTCTTGCGCATATACTCACGAAGCAAAGATAAATATTCTACAGTAGTCAACATAATAAATTGCTTTTATCTATATTACAAAGAAATGCATTTTCTTTCAAAAACACAATAGATAATCAATAAAAAATATTCTAATTCTTTCTATTATACAAAACTAGAAATCTGAATATTATCTTTAATCAATAAGCATGCTATTAAAAAAACAATATATCAACGATCTTCACAGACAGTTGATATATTTAGAATACATATCAGCATTTTGCCAATATGAGGGGACAGATCAGGAATATACCGCTGTATTTTTCCCAACCTGCAGAATGTAGGGGATTCATGTGTGTAGCATGAAGTTAGGGACCTACATATTTCGTTATTATTATATGCTATTTATATAAATCCTCTCCATACAGAAATGGAGATTCAAAATCTTTCAATAGTGGATGCTTAGTGTCCTTCTCACTTAAGATAGCCTTGCCTGTAGGAATTCTCCAACAAATTCCAAGTGATTCATCTAATATGCTGATGCCTCCATCATGCTGTGGAGCATAAAAGTTATCACATTTATATTGAAACACTGCTATTTCACTCAATACTGTAAAACCATGAGCAAAGCCACGAGGAATAAAGAATTGACGATGATTTTCCCCTGTCAACTCTACCGCTACATGCTGACCATAGGTAGGTGAACCCTTGCGGATATCAACAGCCACATCCAGCACTGTACCCTTTACGCAACGTACCAACTTACTTTGGCTGTAAGGCATAGTTTGAAAATGCAGCCCCCTCATCACTCCATACGAGGACATACTTTCATTATCCTGTACAAACTTAATAGGACGTACCTTTTCATCAAACTCCCTTTGCGAAAACGATTCGAAGAAATACCCCCTATCATCCTTAAAAAGACGCGGTTCAATGATCACCACCCCTTCAATATTTGTCTTAATAACTTCCATACAGATACTTATCTATTCTTATACATATCCTCGTAGTAGCTCTCATAGGCACCACTGGTGATATTATCCATCCACTGCTGATTATCCAGATACCACTGCACTGTTCTCTCAATCCCCTCTTCAAACTGCAGACTAGGCTCCCAACCCAATTCATTCTTCAGTTTCGTAGAGTCAATAGCATAGCGTAAGTCATGTCCCATACGGTCCATTACATAAGTAATCAATCCCTCGCTATACCCTTCAGGATTACCCAGTAATCGGTCCACAGTCTTAATAATCACATGAATAATGTCTATGTTCTTCCACTCGTTAAAGCCGCCGATGTTATATGTATCCGCAATCTTACCATTATGGAAAATCACGTCTATAGCCCTTGCATGATCTACCACATAGAGCCAGTCACGCACATTCTCTCCCTTACCATATACCGGTAACGGTTTGCGATGACGAATATTGTTAATAAACAATGGAATCAGCTTTTCGGGAAACTGATAAGGTCCATAGTTGTTCGAACAGTTAGTCACAATAGTCGGCATACCATAAGTATCATGAAAAGCGCGTACAAAATGATCACTACCTGCTTTCGAAGCCGAATAGGGTGAGTGTGGATTATACTTTGTTGTCTCTTTGAAGAACTCATCGCCATATACTTCGTGTGCAGATATATCCGAAGACTTGCCTTCCGGGTGCGTCAATTCCAATGCTCCATACACCTCATCAGTTGAAATATGATAGAAGCGCTTACCCTCATAGCCTTCCGGAAGATACTCCCAAGTTAACCTGGCAGCTTGTAATAAAGAGAGAGTTCCAAGAACATTAGTACGAGCAAAAGTAAACGGATCTCTGATGCTACGATCCACGTGACTTTCGGCAGCTAAATGAATGACTCCATCTATATGATACTGTTTGAAAATTTTCAGCATCATCTCAAAGTCACAAATATCCGCTTTCACAAAAGTGTAGTTTGGTTTATTCTCTACATCTTTTAAATTAGCCAAATTTCCCGCATAAGTCAACTTGTCCAGATTGATAATATGATAATCGGGATACTTGTTCACAAACAAACGCACCACATGGCTGCCTATAAATCCGGCACCACCGGTAATGATAATATTTCTTTTACTCATAAGTTACTTTTCCTGTACGTTCCACTTCCTCTACCACCTGCAACAAATACTGCCCATATTGATTCTTCAGCATCGGTGGGGCCAACTCACGTATCTTGTCGGCATCAATCCATCCTTGTCTAAAAGCTATACCTTCCAGACAAGCCACTTTCAGTCCCTGTCGTTTCTCAATCACCTCAATAAAGGTCGATGCTTCACTCAATGAGTCGTGTGTACCCGTATCCAACCAAGCAAAGCCACGTCCCAGTGTCTGTACTTTCAACTCACTATCCTCCAAAAATCGCTGATTCACAGTGGTTATCTCCAATTCCCCACGGACTGATGGTTTGATGTGCTTCGCTACATCTACCACCCTATTAGGATAGAAATAAAGCCCTACTACCGCATAGTTTGATTTTGGCTGTGCAGGTTTTTCCTCAATGCTTAGGCAATTACCTTTATCATCAAACTCCGCAACCCCATAGCGTTCCGGATCACTTACCCAATAGCCAAACACGGTAGCTTTCCGCTCCTTTTCTGCCATGTACACCGCCTCCTTCAACATGCTACTAAAACCATTGCCATGAAAGATGTTATCACCTAGTACCAAACAGACCGAATCACTGCCAATAAAATCCTCACCAATAATAAAAGCCTGCGCCAATCCATCAGGTGACGGTTGTTCTGCATACTCAAACCTCACACCATAGTCACTACCATTACCTAACAAACGTTTAAATCCCAGCAAGTCATGTGGAGTAGATATAATCAATATTTCACGAATACCCGCTAACATCAAAACCGAAATGGGATAATAAATCATCGGTTTATCAAAAATCGGAATTAGTTGTTTGCTAATCCCTTTGGTAATAGGATACAAACGTGTACCGCTGCCACCAGCTAAAACAATACCTTTCATGTCATTATATAATCTATATCTCTTTACAAATATTCCATAAGAACAGTACATTACCAATCAAGTATCTACGCCACATTCGTTTAGGCTCTTTTAGCAGTCGATAAAACCATTCCAACGAATGTTGTTGCCACCATAATGGAGCCCGTTCGGTAGTACCTGCGTAAAAGTCAAACACCGCCCCTACAGTACCCACATGACAATGAATGTTCAATTTTTGCCAATTGCTGTAAATCCATTTCTCTTGTTTGGGAGCCGTCATGCCAATCCATAAAAGATCTGGATTTGCCTCATTAATAGCCGCCACAATAGCCGCATTATCTTCTTGTGAAAATTCCGGTTTATAAGGAGGTGAATAAGTCACCACTTCCAAGTTCGGATAGTCCACTGCTGCCCGTTGTTTAATCAATGCCAGAACATTCTCCGAGCTACCCATAAACATACATCGCCCTCCTTTCTCATTAAGGCGATTCATCTCAAGAATGAAGAGATCCCAACCAGCTATTCGTTCCCGCGGTTGGCTTTGCGTCTTTAGCCATTTACAAACCTTCACAATACTTGCTCCGTCAGGGATAAGTGCATCTCCCTTCATCAATGCATTGGCAAAGAGTGGATCCTTCAGGGCAGTGTTGTAAGAATGTGCATTAATTGTGTTTATTAGCAACTTTCCTTGAGGTAATAATTTTAGTTGCTCTGTGCTCTCCATGATAGAGAGTTCTTTTAGCTTAATCATATAACTACAATTACTTTATTATATATTTCTCATAAAGTTCTACTGTTCATCTTGCTATGTTACTCCACAACAGTTCTTCCTGACATAGCCTTACATTTCAGTGAAAGCGGCTTCATCAATTCTCTAAGTTATTCAAGACTTATGCAATTTTGTGTACAGATTCTATTAAGGCTATATTTTTCGTACAATAGACATCCAATATGATGCTCCAAAGCATCATTACTTCTTTAACAGTTGTTCATACAAACCTGCTATTTCATTATTTATAATCTCAAGATTAAATGTAGTAGACGCTAGCAGCTTGGACTCCTTTGCGATATTTTCTCTCAACAATTTATTACCTATCAACTTTTCCATCTGATTTGCCAAGCTCATTATGTCTCCAGGCTTAAATAATAATAAATTTTCTCCATCTTTTGCTATATCCGGTATTCCTCCCACAGGAGTTGTTATAACAGGCAGAGCATAAGCCATGCATCTAAAACAGCCATAGGGAATCCTTCCGCATAGCTAGGAAGACAAAAGATTGTAGCTTCCTTAAAGGCTTTATCTTTCTCACACCCATTTACCCATCCTAAAAATTCCGTTTGCTTATTTACACCAAGTTCTTCAGATAGCCTCCTTCCTTGCTCTATTTCACCATTACCAGCAAATACAATCAGCCAATCTGGATAAGTATTAGCTAGCAAAGCGAATGCTTTAATCATATCCATATAACCTTTACGAATGTTCAGTGTCCCTGCATAAAGTATTATATTTTTCTTTTCATGCTTTTCTTTAAGAATTTCCGTAGTACATGGATTATAGATCACCTGCAACTTATCATTCAGTTGGAGTGCATCGTTAACATATTCTTTCCACATTTCCGATAAAACAATCACTCTATCAGCCGATTAAACAAATAACGATAAATCCATCTATATTTACTATTCACAGTTGTATCTGGTGAAAAAGCATGAAAATGAACAATTACTTCTTTCTACAAACTTTAGCAAACGAAATAAATAAACATTTACGCAAAGCAGATGGTGGTTCACTAGTATGAATATGTACTAAATCATAACTTGGAAGTACCCATAGAAATTGAACAAAGCCTTTTATAAAATACCACAATTTATATTTTCCATTTCTATCTATATGGGTCTCAATCCATTTACAATGATAATCATTCCACTGTTCTCCCTTCTCATGGGCCTTTACCACAGACGTTATGCCACCACGTGTCTTACGAGACGTAGCAACGACTAATACTTTTGCCATATAATTAACAATATTTTATATCAGACTCTGCTCACTATAGTCTGCTAATAAGAAAATGATAAAAAAGTATCTTTTGTATTAGAACTAAACTTAGAAAAGGAGCAACTTTTGTACTATCATTCAGAAATAACCTGAAACATAAAATTTATCTATTAAATAACACAGGTTTCATATTTGCATAACATTCTCTCATATTGCACAATGAATGAAATATCTCTACAGAAGAAGATTGTACTTCATGGATTGCTTTTACCCACTCATCCACCGTTTCAACAACACAAAAAGGTTCTAACCTTTTTCTTGAATGATATGGATTACGAGTGATGATAAGTGGCTTTCGTAATCCTTCTGCATCAACAATAGTAGAAAGTCCAACACAATAATTCAGCTTATTCTGAAGAAGTGGACAAACTAATGCTTTAGCATTAGCCATTTCATTTATCATTTGTGGATAAACATCCCCTGAATTCTCTGTAATAACTACTTCTATATTAGGAATCTCTTTACATATCTCCGGTAACTTCTCAAAATTATTACCTGCATGACTTTTACAAGTAATAATTTTAAGCGGAGCACCTGTTCTTTTAAAAGCTTCAATCAGTATGTCAAAATCACGTTGTTCCTTTCCTGTTGAAACAAAAAAGCCATTGTCACTTTTAGTAACTCTATTGTAAAATTTCTCATCAGCCCCCCACCCTGGCATAGAACACTTATCTCCTTTTACTAAATTTCGTTCAATAGTCTCTTTCATAGAAAGTTCAGAGAGGAAAAACAAATGCTTCACACCACTTAGCAAAAAACGATAAAAAAATGCCTTAAAACCTTTTGTCACCTTAGGAGTATGATGCAGATAAGCAAAAATTGGGGTACGGATAAACCCTAATACAGAAAAGCTTAACAGCAACGCATGCGCCTTCAAATTCAGATTAGGAATAAATACCAACTCCGGACGATACTTACACAACAGCTTCACATCGTTCCATAATTTAGCCGCCTCTTTGGTCCAAATGACTTCATGACCTTCTTCTTCCATCTCACAAGCCCCATAAAGCCAATGCGATGGATTCTTACCTTCTTTCCATAGCTGATAATTAACAGGGGTTCCAATATATAAGATTTTCATAATTAACGATTAAATAATTTACAGCTAATCAATGACCAACACTTTTTACGTAGCTGATCCACAGCGATGGTTAAAACGAATAATGCTATAATAAATCCTGCAGTATAAAGTACAAAAGTTGGAATATTCAATGTGGTCCACCATTCTTCAACAGTAACATAATACCATTTAGAGACATTCCCTCCTTCATGAATAAGATATACAGGAAACATAGAGGCCGCAACAAAATTAATAGAAGGATGATGAGTAATATTAGTGCGTGCAAAAGCTAAAAATAAAAATATAGCCCCTAATACAATAAAAGGAGAAGCATACGAATTACTTAACTTTGCTATCCAATAATTATCAGGGAACAACAAGTTCACCAACAACAAACAACCTACCACAAAATATATCCTTTCCAACTATCTTTTACACCAACATTTGATACGATTTTAATCCATAACCAATGATATATAAACAGACAAAATGAATTAAACTATATCCGTATGAATCAAAATGTTTATTCAATATGAATCCATACCCCATGTCTAGCAAAAGTACTATTCCAGAATACTTTAAAAGATCACCATTGCAGCAGCCACTCAAAAGTTTATTAAGCATAGGTGAAACTAACATTAGCAGAATATAAATATCAACAAACCATCCACCACCAGATACCGGACCGCTTAATGGTTTAGCTATCCATTCCCACCAAGCATGATGAATACCTAAACAAGTAGTATCTACTATCAAATGAAATAGTTTATAAAAAACAATTATCCACATTAAAGAGAGGAATGATTTCCATGATAAGCGGATACCATAATAACCAGATATAAGAATAAAAAGATTCACCCCAAAATAAATGGTACATACCAGACAGTTAATATGGAGTGACTTCCTACATAGACAGGCGATATGCATGAACGAAAATATGATAAATCACTATCATACTCATAGCAACAATACGAAGCAATTCAAGGTTTGAATCGCGCTGTTTAACAATAGCCATTATTATTAATAATTCTTATCTGCTAATTTCAATGCCTTCTCAAAAAAATCCAACGATTTTTTTCTATATTTAGCCATAATTTCATCCACTTTCAAATAATCGATCTCTTGCTCAATCGCTAAAACATCTCCATTAAACTTTCTCTCTGAAAGCCCAAACATATTCAATAAACTATCTATGCGACTATGAGTAGAGTTGCCCACCTTAGGATTAACACGATAAAATGTTACGAATTTGCGATGTGTCAAGATAGCAAACACTGTACCATGAAAAGAGTCAGTACAAACATAAGCGGCATTACTCAATAGGTGTACAAAGTCCCAAGCATTAATATCATAAGGTGCATAATCCCCTAATGTTTCATCTGCAGGGACATATTCATCCATATGACGCATTATTACAGTTTTTAAACCGGTTTGCTTAGCTAATCTACATGCTTCTTCACGAATATCAGTACGCGGGCCCAAAAAATAGCAAAGATATATGGTTCTGATGGAATTTGTTTAGTAGAGTTCTTTGCAAAGTCTAGCCACTGAGTACTTGTCAATAGCATAGTCGGATCTGCAACAACTTCTGCTTTTTTACAAGAATAAGAATCTACTATCTCTTTTGCTTTTACTTCACGCACTGAAATCATATCCAAGCGCTCTAAATAATGTTTTGTCCCTGTACATTGAATCGCAGGAATTTTAGATACACCATAACTGGCAGCATAAGAAAACTTAGGCACATTATCATCCACAAAATTCAAATTCCAATAGTTGCTATAGAAGCCAAATGGTCGCCACACCTGATCACTTCCTACAAATATAGCATCAAACTCTTTTGAACCTTCACACAAGGCCTTGTATCCTTTATATTCTCGGAAATAAGGTAGAAACTCTTTTTGCTTAAAAGAATTAGTTGCATCCCGACGAACTTGTTGATTGGGTAAATAATCTGGATATTTCCGACAATCACTCTTAAATCGTCTTTTATTCTCCAGTAATTCAAATCCTCCACTAAGCATTAATCCTGGTGCTATTTTGAGCCAATCCCATATTGAACGTTGTTTTTTATACTTAATAAAAGTCAAATCATATCCAAACCCTTTCACGATTTGCAATGTAGCATAAGCTTGCAAACACGAACCATAATTGGTGTGATTAAAATCACTTACTATAACTCCACCTATTTTTCTCTTCCCCATAATAATTTATATTTTTTATTCAATATCAAATTTTAGGAGCTTTCCCTTTTACTAATGGAATCAAAAACCACAAAAACTTATAGCATCCTATAAATTGCTGAATATTAGTATGTAAATAAGATATTAACCATTTTAATTGATTACCTTCATGAAGTTGCAAATCATATATAGGCACTTTCTTTCCCAACATTCTATTAAAACCAATAAAAGCAGAATTACGATATTTTTTTATTCTAGCCATCACTTGACTATCATTCACTGTTTTTGCTAGAATTTCGTCAAGCGCAATCACCCCCTCATCTTTAGCTTCCATTAACCAGTCGAGCATTTTATGATTACGTACTATTAACGAATTTATTCCTACCTTATCCTGTATATATGGTTCTACATGGATATCCCCAAAGCTTACATCCGCCAATTCTCCATAATGATCTATACACATTGTACATCGACGAGGTACAAAAATGCTCCTAAGTGGATGATAATAATTCTGAAATCTTTCCTCGTACTCTATACCCTCTCCTTTTACAACCATATTGCCCAAACAACCATTATCTCGATAAGCAAAATACGTTAGTTTTTCTTTTTGTATTCCTCTTTTACGAAAAACATACTCTGTCAAATGAAAATTTCGACCAGATGAACAATAAATGGCAAAATATCCTGCAACCTTTTCACGGAATCGTTTGTCCACCTTCTCATATTTCCGGAATCCTTCTATATGGCAAGGTAAGCCAACAATTATATACCGAGTACCTTCTGCTTTTTTTATGTCACGAATAGCATGATTAAGAGAAACAGGTGCATATTTACTACTTTTTCCCATTAAAACTTCTTCACGAGTTCGGGCTATATATGAATTGACCAACAATGGAGCTTGTGCATTAAATGCTGTCACCACTGCTCCATCAATATATTCCTTCTCAAGAAGAAATATAAGGAATTGACTTACCATACCACCAGATGCACAATGATAACGTATATCAAAATCACTACTATGACCTACAAAACATTTTAGATAATGTCCCATTAATTCGTCCGTAACTCCTTCAGTAAAACATTCTCGTGTCAATTGTTGCAGATTTACCCCTATGCCAGGACATACATCATAACAACGATGACATCCTTTATTATTCAGACACATTTCATTATCTACTATAGGACGAAAACATCCTTTCTTCACATCTACGTGAATGGCATGAGACGGACAAGCATCTTCACATACACCGCAACCAGTACATAGATCATGTTTTACAGTATATCCAATATTGGTTTATATATCATCTCACTTAAATTTATATAATAGAATAAAGAATAAACTTATATGATGTTTCATACAAAATATATAAAGGCTATTTCCTAATCCATATTTACGACTTACTGGATCTCTATAAAATTCTGATAATATTGGGTTACGTGTTTCCTTACTTAGATGCCTAACTTTCTGTAAAAACGGCTCCTTACTGTATGATATATATTTAAGAATTATTTTAAAAACCCGTAGCATTTGTGAGAAATAATGATTTTTATAATCGGCATATTCAAAATTTATTTCACAATATTCTCTTAATAATGTTAGCATTTTTAGTAGTCGTTCATGTTTCTGCTCCGAATAATTTTGAGAGATAGACACCGGATTTATTAGATAATTATAAAATACATTAGGAATAATCCCTACACTCTGTACATAAGGTAAGAAATAAAGTAAAAAAACAAAATCTTCTGAAGCAACTATTCGTTCACTTGGGTATCGTATTCCACTTTCCATGAAAAGACTTCGACGAAACAAAGCCATACAAGAACTCATTTCATAATTATAACTCTTTGGATTTTCATAGTCTTTTCCTATAACCCCCATTAAAAATCGATGTACCTCTTCACATCCCCGAAAATACTCTTCGTGCACTTTGCTTTTGGATTCTAACTTTATCCCATCAATTGTTATTCGGCGATGCTGAAAACAGCACATATCCAAATTCTTTTTTTTACATATTTGATATACTGTTTCGTATGTTTCTAAATCTACATAATCATCAGAATCACAAAAAGTAATATATTCTCCTGTAGCAAATTCGATTCCACTATTACGTGCCATACCGAGCCCCTCATTAGTCTTATGTATAACCTTTACACGAGTATCCTTTTGCGCATACAAATCACATATAATAGGACACTTATCCGGACTACCATCATCTACTAGAATAATTTCAATATCCTTCAATGTCTGATTTAAAAGAGAATGTACACAACTGTCCAGATACTGTTCAACCTTATAAACTGGAACTATAATAGAAACTTTAGGATTCATAAAAAATTACACTATTATTAACAAGTTTTTACCTACGCAATTTAATGCCTACAAAGCACACTGCAAATACAACGAAAGGGAAATAATAATTTGAATATACAGTTGCATTATACCACATAAAAACAAAACTTACCCCTCCCATAAAAAGCCCTAAAGCCGACCAATATTTACCACTCCATCTTTCGCATTGTGATAAAAAGAATAGAAGCGTATGATAATAAGGACATAGAGCAAAAGAAAAAACACAAAACCCATCCATCCCAATTCCAACAGCACGTATGAGAAAGTAAAATAGAAATAATAGGTAGGAGAATATTTCTCTGCTAACGGTGTTTTAAATATTTGCGACTGCGTCAACGAACCAATACCATTACCCACCAAAACTGTTTTCATATCACTGGAAAGCAAATACGTACTCCGCTTAATACACGTATTACGATTAAAACTCAAGATACCCGATTTGCCCGATTGCAATCCATAGTCATTTTCCAAATAGCCGCTCACTTTCCCACTGTCGAACGTAGCATTTACATAATCTTCATTATAATAGAAAGACAAAGTAAATTTCACCACTGGTATCAGCAAAAAGTAGGCCACCGCCAATATAACAATCTGTTTGATGTCGAATCTCTTAAACAAAATATACCCCCCATACAAGCACATGGAAGAAGCATATACAGCAATTTGATTTCAGCAAGTATTCCAGCTATGAAACAGAAAGAAAAGATGAAAACAAACGTTTTAAAGTTATCCTTTTCTGAAAGTAATCAGCTGTAGAAACAAAAGTTATCACAGCCAGATAGATGGAAAAATCTCCATTTCCACTAAAAGTACCTCCCATGGAATCACCCGTTTGTCCCAAAGCAAACTCTACAACTACAAACAATACATTCCATTGAACAGACTTATCAAGCACTTTTTTAAACCAATCAACATCTGCTTGCTTGAAGAACATGATAATCATATAGGCAATCAAACCGTAACGTGCAAACTGCCTCGCTCCCCATATTGTCGCCATGAGCGGTGTAAAGCTAATGATAGATGAAACAATACCCAAAAGCAAAATAATCCCGAAAACAGGCCCGATCCACGCCCCGATGCTAGATTTAATATTTGGCCAACCTCTTTGGGGCGCATGGAAAACAAGTAACACACACAATAGAATATCCGGCACAAGAGCACTAGTTGACTGTTCCAGACAAAACGGGGAATCAACGAACCATAGATGATCCACAGAATAGTAAAATGCAATATTTTTCTTCTATTCATGCTTAAGGAAACGTTTGATTTTAGTTATCCAATACCCTTTCTTCATTTTCATCTTATCCGCAAAGCTCATCCAAGTAGCCGCATAGTGATGAATGGTTCGTGTATTATAAGTAAGCTCGCATTTATTAGAAAGATACTCTATGGGACAAAAATATTCCCAAGGGTAAATAGTAATGTTATTAAGTTGCAATGGAATGTCCGATAGTTGCAGACCATGTCTTTTCAACACATTGGTAGTAATAGGTACAATAGGAATTTGCTGTAAAGTGCCATCAGACAATACATAATGATTGTTTTCATAATACTCCATAATTTCCCGAATGATGGGATTACCTGCCTCACAAGCAAATCCTAATCCAGGATTCACATTAATAGCAGCTTCCGGTGCATTAACATTCTTCTCAAAAGCCATCCACGCTCCTCTTTCAAGAATGTCATAGATTGGCTTCACCATTTCCACATCAGTATCAAAATATACGCCGCCATTTTCATAAAGGATCTTCAGCCGCGCATAATCACTCACATAAGCATATTTTTTCTTTTCGTAAGCTTCCGCAGTGAAAGGTATGCCTTTTACATCGAATTTTTTTCGTCCCATTGAATGATTTGATAATCGGGCATTAGCTACGCCAACTATCTATATAACATTGGTAGTTAACAGGAATAGGATTACCACCAAACCAACAATAATGTATTATCTTAGGAATCATGTCAGTTATTTTTTAGATGTCGAATCCAAGGGTTTCCTTTATCCGATATTTTTTTTGCTGGTATACCTGCTATGGTTGTACTACGTTCTAAAAAGTCTTTATTCACCACAGCATTAGCACCAATAGCACATTCATCTGCGATATGGATTCTCCCAAAGAGTTTAGCACCGGGACTATCCATACATTATCACCAATCGTTGGCACATCATCTGCCAAATCACCTTGCTGACCGATGTTTACACCTTGATGAATATCACAAAAAGCCCCTACTCTAACATTATCATTTACCACGATAAGACCAAAATGATTTATTTTAAGCCCAGGTCCAAAAACATTAATGGGAATATCCCAACCCATCTTTACACCATAATGACGATGGATCATATACCTGATTTTCTTCAGAATTTTATGATAAACACCTTTTTGATTAGCGTGATATTCTTCATATCTTAACGCTATGAGAAATTTCCAATGTTCTCCTCCAAAAAACGGTGGAAAGTGCTTTGTAATGCCGTATACTTGCTATCCAAGTTTAAATAATGTTTGAGGTCTTTTTTTGTCCTAATCACGTCACAATTCTCCTATTATACGTTCTTAATAATTTCCTTCAATTTATCTTCCAATTGCTCATAATATCCCCAAATTACATTTTCTGCATCTGGTAACAAGCAGGGTTGTGTAGCAAACTCCATATAAGAATCCTTGCTACTATTCAATTCGGAAATTAACTTCAATTGATTTTCTGGAATTTCCGCCTGCATAATAAATACAATTGCTTTAGAATTAATCACATCTGGTTCCGGGTTGTTATTACACCCAAAGTAAATAGCACAGTGCCTGCCTGAAACGCCTCCATCAATTTCTCCGTACAATAATAAGGATCATTGCTATTTTCAGGAGTCAGGTTAAAACGATAATCGCGAAGATAAGAAAGTTTATTATCCTTATGTATCATACGCAAAGTGTCATTGTTATGCATACCACGACCATCACAATCCACTCGGTCTATAGAACTTAAACGATCATATAAATGCTGACGTCCAGGGTCAGAATGACTACATAAAAAACAAGCAAACTTACGATTGTCATACGAATGATTCAAAGGGTTATTCATGTGCAAGACCCTTTCTTTTATCTCTTTGTAAGTATCGGTTGGTTGAAAAGTATTCCATGTCATCCAAAAAGGAATACGTAAATATTGGTCATGTTCAAGATTATCAAATCCAATAGACAATTGAAAACGGTTGTCATTTAAAAATTGGTGTTCCCACCTTTTCATTCCCGGCTTATGCAAGTTTTCACGTGCCACAAAAATACGTAAATCACAATCATCAAAAACAGTCAACCAGTCAGGAGCAAAAATAGAATATAGCCCTATTTTAAGTTTTGGTTTACCAATGAGTAATCCCCTCTTCTCGATAAAGTTAACCAACCACAGGTCTGGACTATAGACCCTACTCCAATTATAAATTCTCACTTGGTGCCCCTTAGTAGCTTGCAATCCAACATGGCGACGTTCAAGAATATCTTTCCAATAAATATATTTTCTTTTTACACGATTCATTATTTTCCTATTTTTGTTACATCCCACCATCTATTTACAAATAAAACGATAGAAAGATATGATAATACAAAAGTGATTATAAGTATAAGACACCACTCATAGTACGAGTTTGAGTAATACTTTTGTTGAATACAAAGTAATATAGGCCAATGTACACACATAGATAATACTATACTTTCCAAAAGGCAGCATCCATTTCACTCTTATGCATTTACAAAGCTCCACTACTACAATGCTACCGCTTATTGCTGCGAGATAAAATGTAATAGGATTTTGAGTTATCATATTTAAAGCTATATTCTGTGGTCTGAAAAACAAATAAAAACAAATGAACCATATAATAAATGCAGAAAGGCATCGGTAAAAATTGAATTTATCATCAATAAGCCATTTTTTCATATAATGTCCCATAGCATAAAAAGGTAAACTTGTTGCAGCCGCACCCAAATAAAAATAATTATGACCGTGATAACCTACATACCATCCCCATAATCCAATGAATATTACAACAACTATAGTTTGATAACGAGGGCGAACAAGCAAGAAATAAAAGATTACTTTGTCCATAATTAATACAAGTAAGAACCATAATGGTCCATTTACCTTAAAAGCTATAAGCCATTGCCCTTTTACTATATAATAGGTCGTAATACCCAAAATAAAAAAGATAAAAAACTGAAAGATAAGATTAAGGATCCCTCTCCCCAACTTAATTAATGAAGGCTTATTTAATAAATTACCCGAGCCAGGGGGGGGGTAAATATTCCAGACAACAAAAAGAAAAAAGGGACATAAAAAGAGCCTAAGACATTCCAATAAGTCGTCAATAACAAATCCTTGCTAAAATTAGTTGTACAAACGATATGAGAACTAATAATTAACACAATACCTATTGCCTTAGCAATATCAATGTGATCAATTCTATTCTTTGCCATATAATATCGTATTTACCCAATTTTGTATATATAGTCTTTCCATTCCTATTTTAGAAGAAAACGACAATTTTTTATTCATAAACTCCACATCAAGAATGGGTTTATTCACATCAATGCATTTTACTTGTTGAGTAATAACATCTTTAGATACAATAGATTCCAATAATCTTCTATAGTTTTGGTTAGAAGTAATAATCTTCTTTCCTGCAGCTAATGCCCATACAAATCGAGGTGTCAAAGCAGTCTGCATTGGTCGATCAATATCAAGAACACACTCACTCTCCTCCATAATCGTATTATAATCGTCCGCATTTATGGGGTACTCAATAAACAAATTATCATTGTTATCCTCCAACTGTTCTTTAAAGAATGGCATCAATTTGAAGTAATAAGACCATCCTCTTTGTTCACACAGAGGAATTATGAAGTTTCTTATAATGTACGCTCGTCCGTCGTGGTCAGTTCCAATACAACTTATTTTATATTTAAATTCTGGTTGGTATCGTGATTTTTGCATTTCACGAGGTATAAAAAAGGGCAAATATTCTGCTTTCTCATATTTATCAGCATCACTCATATCAAATGTATGAATAGAGTCATACAGATCTTGATGTCGATAATAATCAAACCAATTACTTGAATCCCAAACATACAAATGAATCTTAATATTCATATTTTTTTTCCGAAGATGCTTTAGTAAGTATGAGGAACAATCTTCACCATTAATAATGAAACACTCATCATAACTATGACTTAGAGTTCCTTGCTTTATTTGCTCTTTCCAATATTTATCAATAGGTTTACTTATGTACTCAAACCATATCTGACGAATAGTTTTGTGTCCTACCCAATGATAATACGGACTATCAAAATGCTTAGCAGGAATAAAATCCACTTGATTTCCTGCCAGTACTTGCAACTCTTTTAAAATCAATTTATAAAGATCTAATAGGAAGGAGCTATAAATAATATTCTTTTCATATTATAACCAACGTTTATTTACATTTTCTCTTTCATTACGATGCCATCCACACTAATATATACATTTCCCCCCCCTGTTGTTGCCAATCAATTGGTAATTGATAGAAACCCGGATTCCAATAGTACTTAGAATTACTATAAATGTTTTTTTGAAAAATAAAAAATGTAAATAAGGAAGCTCTAATCCATCATAACGATATACTTGTTTTTATCAAAATCATATTCCCAATATTGACCTAAAGTCGGATTAGGACTAGTGTAATATTCGACAAAAGATCTACGAGTAAAACGATTACAAAACAATCGGTTAATTAAAGCTAAGTATTTGAAGTAATGTAAGCGAAATATCGGCTTAAAAACATAACGATACAGCCTACGTACCAATTTAATCTCCGGATAAACCATATCACTCCATATACCTTCATCTATTGCATAATTCTTTGTATCTAATATCAAAGACTGCCAATTTGGAATTTTCAAACACAACTTAGTAAATTTAGATTCCTTACGAATTACTGTAAAGTGACCGGCAATATGATAACTATGCGTAGTGAGTAATTCATATTTTTAAGATTTCGGGTATTTGTTATTATATTAAGATTACCAAAGATAAGATCATTATCACCAAAAGCCCAATAATCATATCCTCTTAAATCTTCAGCATGAATCAATCCATAGAAAACCTTTAAATCACATAACTTATAGGCTTGTGTTGGTCGAAAATCAACATGTAATACTCGAGAAACATGCTTACAATATGTTTCAAAAGAGAGTGTTGTAAAAAGAGTGTTAGGATATACAGTCGCAGGCATCAAACAATCTGTAAAAACAAAAAGTCTACTTGAGGATTCTTGCTACAGGAGTATAAATACAAATCCATCCATTCCGGCCATTTACCGAAGTAAGGCACTATCATTGCTATTTTTGCTTGCATATAAAAAAACTTATTAAAATCGAAGTAATTTCCTGGCTACAGGAAAGCATCCTAAAGCAAGGGCTATATATCCCACTTTCCAACGAATGCTTTTTGAATTGAAAAATGCAGCTTTTTTATTGTACATCCACAATAGTTTCCACGCTTCAATATTACTAAGAGCCCTATGCATATAACCTTCAACAAACACACTAAGGCGAGCATTTTCCAACTCCTTTTCAAAACCTATTGAAGGTAAATAGTTACAAAGTTGATTATAAAAGGCACAACGTACTTGATAAGTTTTACGAGTATAATTATGAGTGATAGAAGTCTCATTCATCACATAGTGATAATAAGCCTTATCTACATAGGTTATCTTTATTTTGGGGTGCTGCAGTAGCTGTACCCAAAAAAGAAGATCTTCACAATAATTTATCCCTTTTGGAAAATGACATCCATATTGACTATAACATGATCGTCGTACAAGCTTGTTCCAACAACTGCCATGTAGCCGCTGAAACATAGCGCGAAGTACCATTTCAGGACTTAAAAGAAGGAGGTTCTTGCTTTCTATATACACTATTACCATTACTTTCCACGTAGTAATCACAAAATACCACATCTGCATTAGTTGATACAGCTTTTGCATAAAGATCCTGTAACATATCTGATTCTATCCAATCATCGGCATCTGCGTGGATTACATATACACCACTTGCTGCTTCTATACCAGTTTGACGAGCAGCACTAACCCCTTCATTTTGTTTATGAATTACCTTAAAACGATAATCCTTATCCGCATATTCTTCACAAATAACACCTGACTCATCCGTGCTACCATCATTTATCAGCAAAACTTCAAAATGACTCCACGTTTGTAATAATAAGCTATCTAAAAGGCAACGTATTTGGTGCTCTGCATTGTACACAGGGACCACAACCGATATTAAAGATTCGTTCACTGTCTTTTATTTATTATAAGTTACAATCAGTATGCTATCTATATAATAATAGCTCATATTATTTTAAAAGGCTTAGTTTTGTCAATTGTCGCTTTACAATAACTCTAGTCTCATCATCTAAACCAATAGAATATAAAATAGTTAATGTACATATAACAGATAATGAACAAACAACAAGGAAACGTAACCATCCGATTTGCATTTGCTGCTGAACTAGCCAAGGAATAATAGTTGCTAAGAAAATAAGCATCAAGTTTTTCAAAAACACCATCACTATATATCTCATAGCAGGAAAATCGTAGTATTTGTGTATAATATAAAGATTCAATCCCATCGCTATGATTAAAGGAACAGCCGATACCCAATATACAGTTATTGGTCCAAACCCCATTTTTAAGAAAAAATAAGCTAACGGAAGAGTTAATAGATAAAGGGGCGCAACAAACAGATTTAATTCTTTAACACGTCCTATTGCCACAACACCTTGATCTACAAACTTATTAGAATAAGAAATAAAAGAGACAATCAATGAAATTCTTATAAATGAAGAGGTATAATCCGGTACTTCTGTCAACCATAGCGCAAGAACAAAATCAATCTCAAGTAATACAGGCGTAATAAAGACAGCAAGAAGAAACAAAGTATACTTACTCACATTGAAGATTAAACGATGAAATTTCTCTTTCTCACCGGCACCATACAGCTTTACCAATTGAGGTTCAGCAGCCATAACAAAACTGCTAACCAACTGATTTATAGTAAAAATGACAGTACTAGCTAATCCACGCGCAGCATTCATTATTGTATTAAAAAAAAGATTAATTAAAATAGACATACCTTGTCCATTGAGCACTGCAGACAAGTGACCTATTGTAGACCAACCAGAAAATTGTATCATCTCTCTAAAACTCAATTTGTCTATACGCAAAGAAAACGCACATTCTTGAAAATGCATAAAACAATACCACCGATAAACCACCATAACAATCAACCCAATAAGCATTTGTATTAATGCATAGATGATAAGTTTATCACCTGGTATAAATGTGAGTAATAACAACATAATGATACGACCAACAATATCGAAAATACTCATAAAAGCATAAATATTGAAATGTTCATGAGCAGTAACCGCAGCTGTAAAAGGAGTTTGCGTAATAGCCATCACTACACTAACAATAGAGCATTGAAAGACCCAATTTGCAGCCGATAGTCGTTCTTGATCAATATTAAGTTTATGATTAACAAAATAAAGTCCAATAGTTTCAAGAAGAATAAAGACGATTATAGCTATGCCTAAATGAATCACAAAAGCAGTAGAAAATGTATCTTTCAATTTTGAACAATCTCCTTCACCAATACGTAAAGCTAAAAATCGACGCGTTCCTCCTTGCAAGATACTATTCAGCACAGTAAAGAGTGACACAAATCCCCCCACTACATTATATACACCATAATCTGATGCACCTAACTTTTCAAGTACAATACGAGTGACAACGAATCCTAAAACCATTGTCACCATCATGCGTATATACAAATACGCTGAATTTTTTACGATTTTCTATTATTTTCGTCCATAAAATAATAAATACAACAGTGTTATACTATTGATTTCTTATTAAAAAGCTTATTTAGTAGTACATTAAATAAAGCCTTGACTTTAAAAAGAAAAGTTATTTCTTTTTTATAATAGGGTAATAACTCTATAAGCATATCATCATGCTTAAAAGTACCATTTAGCCACATTCTGCGCAAGTATACCTTTTTATTATGCTTATAAAATTCTATATCAAAAACCGCATTATACTCATCGATTACACCAAGTGCGTCTAAAGTCAACAAAGTTCTTATACATTTAAAACACGTGTTATCATTTCCATCCCGAGGAGGTTTATTAACACAAACATTCAAATACTTCTTAGAAGGTTGATATAAGCTTACTACTTTTGTCTTTTCAAATCGACTTCTCTCACCACCTGTAGAATAGAAACGAAGAGTATCGGTAGAAGCCATAGAAAGTAACAATAAATCATATTTGGCCACAGTAAAATCATGTCCCGCTATTTTTTTAATGAGAATTCTTCATAAGAGTAACCAGACGAATAATAATAAGTTGATATAGCACCTTGAAGATGAAGCATACAAAAAAGAGCCATATAAGTATGATTTTCGATGTGAGAATAAGGCAAATACTTATTCATCACCAAATGCAAATTAGTCTCTATATCAATAAAGTCAAATCCATACTCCTGGGCAAAACTCTTTGCATGAAGATAACGTCCTTTAGTGAGATCTGAATGTTGCTTATTACCAGGAGAACTACCCGCATTAAAGTATGCTAACGTATTTATTTTTCGACACTGTGGGATATACGAACCAGTATGAGTAGCGACAGTATATAACGAATCGACTCCACATGAGATACCAGTAGCTATACGATTACCCCTATTTTGTATCACCTCAACTAAAGGTGCTTTTATACGTATACGATGCAAGAAATTATTAGCAGAAACAATCGCATCAATAAAATGATATTCCAAATTATAATACAACTGATCAGATATTGGTAATTCGGAAACAATATCATAACCACCTTTCATTGCAAAGTACAATAAACCACAAACAAAAGCATCGATCCTATCAGCAACCACATTCACTCCAAATGAACAATTTATTGTTGTTTCTATTGTTTCATTGTATCCACCAATATTAATTAAAGAAGTGACTCTCCTCCCAGAAAATTGAATACTATTTATATATATTTCTCTCATTACTACTAATTGTTTTTTAAATAAATATTAAATGGAGCAGAATTAATAAGAGGATTCAAATCAATCGATCCTTTTTTATAACTTGATAGAGCAGCCATTATTTCATTCAAACTCATTCCCTCCTTAACAACATATGGTTGGGGACGATCTTGATCCATAGAAAGAAAAAAATCATGAAATTTAAAATGCCCTCCCATTAATTTACCTGAAAGTTCAATCCATAAATTGGGGATATCATAAGCTTCAGACATAATTAGCCCATGTAATGACGAAGAAGCTATATATTCACAACTACAAATTTGATCTAGTACTTCTAGCCAGTTTTTGTATCCTTCCATCTTTATCATAAGTACTTTAGGATCATTTTTAAATCCAACGAGAGCTGGATGATCGAAGTCGTCAAAATGAGGAATAATGCCTAATCTATACTTTTTTATAACATTAGGTCTATACCAATACTGCAACAAAAGAGCTGGATCGCCATAAACAGGTGCAACATCTACTCCATTATTTAGCAAATACTGGCGTGTCAGCGGCCCCCTTACAGCCAAAACTTTCAAAGGTTTAGCAGGTAATTCACTGTTACCATCAATAACACCAGCTCCCCATATAATAGTTTGTGAGTTACACAGTTGGTCAATGGTTGATCCAATCATTAAATAATTTATAGAATTCCTTCTCATTGAAAGAGAAGAATTATAGAGATAAGAGATTTTACGCCTAAATATGCATTCTATAAAGAAATAATTAATATCATCACCCCAATTACGATGAACTAACCTACCATAGGAATAAAATAAACAGGCATTAACCAATATAGGATTATGAAATAGATCAATCCACAATGTTTTTAGTTTGGTTATTATCCGATTAAAAAACGAATAGTTATATTTTTGCATACATTTTAGAATTCACTTAATCTCAATGGATTAAGCTTCTCTGATAATCTATTAATAACAATAGATTATCTCAATTATTATTTAATATTATATCCAGCATCATTCATCACTCCTACACAATTGAGAAAGTTACGAACAATACGTTTTGTTCTCCCCCACGCTGTCATTTGTTCAAAAATGGGGAATTTATACTCTTTCCAATCAGTCATAAGAAGATATCTTTTGTATAATATTTTATAAGGATGTTGACAATCGCGAAACCAAGGTTTAATAGGACAAGCAAAATGAATAATACCTGGAGCTTTTCGGGCATCAATTAATTGAGGTAGATATTTATTAAAAATCTTGGGTTGTCGCCTAAAATAAAAAGTGGTCATATTCCACTTGATAGGTAAACTAGTTATCTTTCCTTTAAAATACATTGCTATCACGTCTTGCTCATTGTTTATCTTATCAGCAACAGTACGAACAAATTCAAAGATAGGACGTTGTAATTCCATAGCCCTCCACTGTAAAAGGTCACAAACCATAACCCCTGAATTTATATAAAGATCTTCTACCTGTAAATGTAACCTAGGCTTATAAGTGACACAATCGGGATATCCTCTGCTGCTGCTAGCACTTTGTTCTGTAAATCTATCTCATAAAGAGATTTAATATCGGCATTAATTATCATATCTACATCTAAGAAAAGACATCGTTCTACTTCGAGAGGTAGCACATGAGGTATAAAAAGTTTAAGATACATAATAATATTCCACTGCCCTACAGGTAAGTCGATAATATCATTAGTAGCACAGTTCCTGATTATAAATGTATTGCCATAATTACTACACAAAACAGAAAGTTTGCAAGCAGACTCTTTTAATATTCCTGTAGTTAAGAAATATACTTGAAACGATTTGTCGCGATTGGTCTCAAAAAGTGAGCACAACATTACAGCTGTATGCTGTACATAATCTTCATTGCTAACGCAAACGATATAATATGGATTTACCATTATGAATTACTAATTTGTTATCGTACGATGTTTTGGTAAATACTTAATCACCTTCACCATATAAAACTCGAAAAAACAATTCATAGCTATAAACTAAAGTATAAGGTTTAAAGATTTAGAACTTTTTGCACATAATATCAAGACACGAGATCACAAATATCTATTTAAGCGTTAAAACTCCAGTTAGAGTCTATCAAGATAGTTTTAAGGGAATCTACTCTACAATTTAGCAGTTCTTATTACATAATTATATATCCCCATCATTATACATCTCTGCTAAGATAGAATAAATCCTCACCTTTTAGACGTTCATTCTTCCTTTACTCTATGTTCTCCATAGCCGTAACCGTAGCCATAACGTTTGCCATAGCCATAATACTTGCTATACTTACCGTAACCATAGTAGTAACCATACTTTTTCTTTTGAAGATCCAAACCATTAATTACAGTACAAAGATTAGGAAGTTTATTATTATCTGCCAGTTCATTGATCAAAGTAAACTCTGCTTTTCGAGTATAATCTGCACGACATACATAGACAGATAAGTCTGCAATACGACCTATAAGCAAAGTATCAGTCACCATACCAACTGGAGCTGTATCTAAAATTACATAGTCAAATTCTTTTCTCAATATAGCAATAGCCTTATCCAAGCCATCTCGAGCCAGTAATTCCGTAGGATTAGGTGGTACTGTCCCCCCTGGAATAATATACAAATTTTTACTTACATCTGAAGATTGAACAAAATCCATCAAATTCTTTTCCGGATTTGATAAATATTGAGTAATCCCCATCTCTTTTCTGGGAATATTAAAGATTTTATTCAAACCTGGCTTACGAATATCAAGCCCCACAATCACGACTTTTTTTCCCAACAAAGAAAGACTGATAGCAAGATTTGCTGATATAAACGATTTACCCTCACCACTGACTGTTGAAGTCACCAAAATTACTTTCTGGCTACTTTCAAGCATAAACTGTAAATTAGTACGGACATTGCGGAAAGTTTCACTCATTAAAGTATTCTGATTCTCAAACACAGTAATAGAACCTGTTTTTTCATCAGTCAATGGTACATCACCCACAATAGGTAACCTTGTTAATTTCTCGACATCACCACGCCCCTCTATTTTAAATTTAGTCAAACCGAGCAGAAAGATAAAACCAACAGGCAACCCCAATCCTACTGCTAAAGCAACCATATAAATCATTTTAGGTTTAGGAGAAACTGGTCCACCTTCAGCTGCTGGCTCATCGATAATCTTAGCATTATTTGCAGTAGCAGCCAAAGTAATAGCATTCTCTTCACGCTTCTGCAAAAGCATCAAATAAAGTCCTGCCTTAATTTCCTGCTGACGCGCAATACTTACATACTGACGTTCTTGGCCTGGAGCATCACTGATACGACGAGAGAAGCGACTAGCCTCACGATCCAAATCAGCCTTCACGATAAGCAAACCTTGCAAAGTCCCATCAATAGCTGCTTTCACATTCGCTTTCATGGCACGAATGCTCGTATCCAAATTCACAATCATCGGGTTATTCTCTGTAGAAGTGCGAAGTAAACGCTTGCGTTCAAAAATCAATTCATTATAACGATCTATCTGAGTAGTCAAACCATTATCAGATAAGCCTATATTAGCAGGTAACACCTCATACTCATTCGACGGATTATTAATATATTTGGTAAGATCACGAATCAAATTGATTTGAGTTCCATTCTCTACACGCTTTCTTTCATATTCTGCATTCCCTTCAACAGCTAATTGGGCATCACTGCCAATATTAGTTAATCCAGCATTTCTTTTAAATGCTTCCAGTTTATCCTCTGTACTTCCGAGTTCTTCATCAATTATTTTAATACGTTCATTGATAAACTCTCTAGTTTTCTTTGCAATCTCATTTTTATCATTATTCGTATTATGGTTATACATTTCCATCAACTTATTGATAAAATCCTGGCCACGCTGTATATTCGTATTCATCAGTGAAACAACAGCTACAGAAGTCGTTTTAGAAATTGGTTCAATATTTAATGCCCACTGATAACCTTTTGCCACTCCAAATGGTTGACTAACCACAGCACTGATATTTCGTACTATATTTTGTCCTTCTATCCTTCCATTTAACAAAGAATCTTTCAATGTAAACCCAAATGTACCTGCATCTGTAGGCAATACCGCTGGGAGCTTATCAAAATGTTTACTGTATTCGCTCAAACCGATCTTTAGATTTACATCCAAACTACCCTCTGGAGTTAGCTTCATATCAATCAAAGCTGCGCCCGGCAATTTATCAGCCTCTTGAGTTGTCAAATTCACGATTACCGGAGAGGTTTTATACAACTCTTTTTTAGGAAACTCATCCTCATCATAGTAAGTAATATAAAGTTCCAGATCATTAACGACCTCTTTCAGTATTGTTTTTGAGCGTATCACTTCTATTTCATTATCAATACTCTGCGTAGAAGTAATCACTCCACCTAATCCCAAACTTTCCAAATCAGTATTATTTCCACCACTATTCTTTTTATCATCCTTTATCATGATAGAAGCAGAAACCTGATACACAGGAGTCTGAAAATGTAAATACACCCAAGCGCTAATCAAACAAGCTAAAACCGAAGCAACAAACCAAGGCCAATGAATTATATACTTAAAGAGAAGTTCCTGATAATTTACTTTTTCTTCATCTAGTTCATTCATATTATTGTCGTACAAATTTTCTTTCATTATTGATCACTATTTTAATAAAATTACCAATATATTTGCAAGTGAAACCAGAATAGAGGTACTAGACAGCCATAATCCCGTATTAGTTCCTATATCCGAATTCTTAGCCTTAGTCTTATTAGGTGTCACATAAATTATATCATTCTGCTGCAGCTGATAATAAGGAGACAGCATCGTTTCAGTCTTATTCAAGTCCATAGTAATAATTTCCTGCTTGTTATCTTGCCCTGTCCGGATTAATTTCACATTGTCACGCATACCATAAATAGTTAGATCACCTGCCATAGCGAGTGCTTCCAGCAAATTAATCTTCTCGTTAGAGACTACAAAGCTACCTGGCTTGGTGACCTCCCCCAATACCGAAATTCGATAATTAACAATACGTACAGTTACAAGCGGTGCTTCTTTCAAATAAACCTTTAACTTGTCTATAATCAGGTTTTCTATTTCCAGTTTTGTCAACCCACCTACATGAATCTCGCCCAATACCGGAAAATTGATATTTCCCTGATTATCTACCAAATATTGCTGTAGAGCAGATGACGCAGTTCCTTGTCCCACCGTATTTCCCTCTACTCCACTAGCAGTACCCGAATTTACCAAATTAAAAGGTGCAGCCAGTTCCGGAGTAGAACAAGACACGGCAATCGTCAACAAATCCTTGGGCATTACCTTCACACCTGCCTGACGAACATTCTGTTCTGTATTATTCACAAAAGCTGTATCTTGTAAATAAGGTACTTTCTTGTATGATTGGCAGGATACCAGCAAAAAGCAAGTAGCACACCCAAAGTCAATCGTTTCAGATTTCTCATTTTTAATCTTTAATTTTTAATTTCTTAATAAGCCTCTTTATCCCCACGGATTACATTATACACAGTCTTATACATGATATATAAATCCAAAAGAAACGTCCAATGCTCGATATACCAGATGTCACGTTGCACACGTCCTTCCATCTGCCAAAGTTCCTTCGTTTCTCCACGAAAACCTGTCACTTGTGCCCAACCTGTAATACCAGGCTTTACAAAATGACGAACCATATATTTATTTATTAAATGAGAATATTCTTCTGTGTGCTTCAACATGTGTGGACGGGGACCCACTAAAGACATATCCCCTTTCAGTACATTAATAAATTGAGGAAGTTCATCCACATTTGTCTTGCGAATCAGGTTACCAATGCGCGTCTTACGAGGATCACATTCCGTAGCCTGTAACGTATCACATTGAGCATTCACCCGCATCGAACGGAACTTATAACACCAAAATTCACGACCATCTTCACCACTTCGTTTCTGTTTGAAAAAGACAGGTCCAGGAGAACTTATCTTTATAGCCAGTCCCACAATGATATATATAATCGGGAAAAAAGTACAAAGGAATAACAGGGAGCAAACTATATCAAAACCACGCTTCAAAATTCGATTCTCCAGAAGCTCTAGTGGCTCACGACGGATAGAAAGTACCGGAACATTACCTAACATTTCAAAATGCATCCTCCGTTTCAAATAATTCCGGACATTCGGAACACTGAAAAAACGAATCAGATGATTCTCACAATAGTTGATAATCGGTACAATTTCAGCACTACGGGCGGAAGGAAGACTACAATAGAGCTGGTCTACCTTTCCCGCATTACGGGCCAAATAATCAACGACTTCGCACGGCTGTC
>ENA-OQDE01000140-OQDE01000140.1-human-gut-metagenome-genome-assembly--contig:-NODE-140-length-46051-cov-3.047143_pt1 | contig 46051 bp, 47 predicted proteins | sample MGYA00242768_ERZ504595 | MGnify/ENA primary metagenome ERZ504595 (study PRJEB26092, sample SAMD00036307) | human gut metagenome | host: Homo sapiens | study: EMG produced TPA metagenomics assembly of...
ATTGGCTATCCTTGAAAAATACCTGACAGACAAAAGAAAAAGGAGGGAGAAGAAAAGGAAGCTGTCACCGCACAGACAACCCCGCCCACCTACTTCCCCATGAAACTCTTGTCAGCCGTTTACGAAAAATGCAACGGTGAGCAGTTCGAAGCCGTTTCCGAATTGGACTTCTACGCCAACATGAACCTGCAACCATACGAAAGCAGACTGAAAATAAGACCGAGGGAGAAGGCACGTGTATGCTATCTCATTTTCCTTATGGGTGAAACGCTACCCAAGCCGGACAGAGAAAAATGGAAAGAGGACATCATGAACCTGCTGGGAATAGACGATACATACTACAAGTCAAAATACAAAGAGCCCGTTTCCGATTTTCCCAGTGACAGCAATCAGGAATTTGCTAAGGAAATGCGGTCAATATTCCGATAGCCGATGATATGTCCCGACATTCCACGACACAACCACTTTTACCACTCAAAATAATTTCTACCACTTTTTATTACTTACTGATATTTAACAAGATAGCGTGATACCCCAATCACGCTATCCACATCCTTACCACTCGTACCCGGGACTAACTTTGCACTGTTCGAACGAGGTAAAAAGCCCACGCGCAGGGCTTACAGTGTAAACTTAATCATATCAAGAAAATGGAAGTGAAAGAACTTTTATCAAAACCCGTATGGCAGATGACGGGCGAGGAATTCATATTCCTGAACCGCCATGCCTTGCAGGAAAAAGAAATGGGAGCAGCGCAGCCCGTAGCCGACAAGGACAAGAAATACGTGTACGGGATAGGCGGCATAGCCCGGCTGTTCGGGTGCAGCATACCCACCGCAAACCGTATCAAGAAAAGCGGAAAGATAGACAGAGCCGTCACGCAGATAGGACGCAAAATCATCGTCGATGCGGACATGGCACTGGAACTGGCAGGACACAAAAACGGGGGACGCAGATAAGGAGGCAGGCTATGGAGTACAGAGAAAGAAAAGAGGTCACGCCCGAAGAGGCGGTGATACTATGGCAAGCCTCACGGCTCGACCTTTCGGATGACTACGAGAAGGCACCCGAAATCCTGAAAGTGCGGGGCTCCGTCATAGGCACGCTGGGCAATTTCAGTGCGTCAATCGGAAAAGCCAAAAGCAAGAAAACATTCAATGTTTCCGCAATCGTGGCGGCTGCGCTGAAAAACGGAACGGTACTAAGCTACACGGCTGAACTGCCCGAAAACAAGCGGAAAATACTCTATGTGGACACCGAGCAAAGCACCTACCACTGCGCAAAGGTGGCAAAACGGATATTGCGCATGGCGGGACTACCCACAGACAGAAACCATGAAGACCTTGAATTTCTCGTCCTAAGGAAATACACGCCCGAAGAGCGTATAGCAATCGTAAGGGAGGCAATCTACCGAACCGAGAATGTAGGGCTGGTAATCATTGACGGAATACGGGACATGGTGTATGACATCAACAGTTCCGGCGAGTCCACAAGAATTATCTCCCTACTGATGACATGGACGGGGGAAAGGAATATCCACATCCATACTATCCTGCACCAGAACAAGGGGGACGAGAACGCAAGGGGGCACATCGGAACCGAACTCAGCAACAAGGCGGAAACCGTACTGCAAGTGGAGAAGGACAGCAAGAACCCCGACATAAGTACGGTCAAAACCGCACATATCAGGGCGGTGGATTTCGAGCCGTTCGCATTCCGTATCAATGAGGAGGCACTGCCCGAACTGCTGGACGGCTATCAGTCAAGGAGAAGGAGCCGGGCAAAGGGAGGAGGAAATTCGACCCGTACAAGGATGTCACCGAGCAGCAGCACCGCATCGCACTGGAAGCGGCATTCACCCTGAAAGACGAATACGGCTACAAGGAACTCGAAAGGTATTGAGGGAAACCTACGCCTCTGTCGGTGTCATGCTTGGCGGAAACAGGGTGACAGACTCATTACCGTATTGAAGAACAAACGGATGATCGTGCAGGAGAACGGCAGGAAATACACCTTCAAACCCGATTTCCACTATTAGCGGTATTGCATGGAAACCACTTTACTTTAGTCACGTACTATATATATACGGAAATAAGTAAGTGGATATAGCCCGTAATATATAGAAAAGGTACGGGCAAAAACAAAAAAGACATTTGCACCACTTGACAAGAAAAACAGCATGACAGCCCGGAAACCGCTTTACTTTAGTCAGGGTGCATATATATAGCGAAGTAAAATAAAGCGGATGCAGCTCACAACATGCAAAAAGTACGGGCGAAAAGAAAAAACAATGTCCACTTAAACAGAAACCCACATGAATACGAATGAAGCGAAGCAGATACGCATAGAGGAATATCTGCACAGTCTTGGCTACAACCCAGTAAGACGGCAGGGAGACAGCCTATGGTACAAGTCACCGTTCAGGGACGAGCAGGAACCGTCCTTCAAGGTGAACGTGGAACGCAACCTATGGTACGATTTTGGCGCGAGCAGGGGCGGGAACATCATCGCACTGGCGCAGGAGCTCTACGCGTCCGACAGCCTGCCCTACCTCTTGGAACGGATAGCGGAGCAGGCACCAAACGTGCGCCCGGTCTCCTTCTCTTTTGGCGGGCAACCACTCTCTAAACCGAGTTTCCGGCAGTTAGAGGTGGTGCCGCTTTCTTCCCCGCCCTATTGTCCTATCTGCGGCAAAGGGGGATAAATACGGAACTGGCAAAAAGAGAATGCAGGGAGGTGCGCTACCTGACTGACGGCAAACCCTACTTTGCCGTCGGCTTCCCCAACCGTTCGGGAGGCTACGAAATACGCAACAAATTCTTCAAGGGCTGTATAGCCCCGAAAGACATCACACACATACGGCAGGAACAGCAAAGGAATCCTGCTACCTCTTCGAGGGCTTCATGGACTACCTTTCCTTCCTCACCCTGCGGCTGGAAAGGTGTCCTGCCCGCCCCGACCTTGACGGGCAGGACTACATCGTACTGAACTCGACTTCCAACCTCTCCAAAGCAATCCGACCATTGGGCGGTTACGGGCTCATCCACTGTTTCCTTGACAACGACAAGGCGGGAATGGAAGCCGTTCAGGAACTGCGGGAGGAATACGGGCTACGCATCCGGGACGCATCGCACATATACGGAGGCTACAACGACCTGAACGACTTCCTCCGGAGTAAACAGAACGAACAACCCGAACGGCAGCAGGAGAAGCCGGAGAGGAAAGGCAAAGGTTTCAGGATGTAACCGCACGTGCACCGGACGACTTTGAAAGTCATAGCTCATTAGGGCTTTTTCTTGACGCAATGCACGCATCGCTAAAAAAGCCCCAATGAGCAAAAGGGACGCCGCCCCTTTTGAAACCCCGGAGCCATGCGGCATGGAAGCAAGGCAGGGGAAGTATTAACCGAAAAAATATATTACAGTTATGGGGATATGCAGTTTTGCATTTGGAAAAGGCGAAAGGTGCGGACGGTGCAATGTCCACACACATAGAGCGTACCATTCATCCGAAGAATGCAGACAGAACACGAACGCACCTGAACCGGGAACTGGTGCGGTTTCCCGAAGGTGAAAAACCGAACGCAGGCGATAGCACACCGGATAGAAACGGCAGGTATCAGACGCAAGGTGGGCACCAATCAGGTGAAGGCAATCCGGGTACTGCTCACCGGAAGCAACAAGGACATGAAACAAATGGAAGCGGACGGACGACTTGACGGCTGGTGCAACGACAACCTGAAATGGCTACGGGAAACATACGGGGAGCAAAACCTCGTATCGGCAGTCCTGCACATGGACGAGAAGACACCGCACATACACGCCACTATCGTACCGATAGTGACGGGAGAACGCAGGAAAGCCAAACAAGACGAACAGAACGGGAAGAAAAAGTACAGAAAGAAGAACCCGCAGGATGTACGGCTGTGCGCTGATGACGTAATGGCAAGGCACAAGCTGAAACACTATCAGGACACTTATGCACAAGCCATGAACAAGTACAGTTTGCAAAGAGGTGTGGACGGCTCACTGGCAAGACACGTTTCCACCTCACAATATTACAAGGAACTGGTGGAACAGCAGGACAGCCTGCAAGAGAACATAGAAGCCTGCTGGGGCTGGAAGAGGAAGCGCAGAAGAGGTTGAAGCAAGTAAAGAGGGAAATCAACGTGCAGAAGATGAAAGGTGCGGCGGTAAACGCCACCACAGTCATAGCGGACGGGGTGAGTTCTCTTTTGGGCGGCAGCAAGGTCAAGAGGCTGGAAGCGGAGAACGAAAATTTGAAGCGAGACATTGTAGATCTGCAAAAGCAGGTACAAGCCGAACAGAGGGAGCAGACAAAAATGGAGAACCGCCACAACAGCGAGATAATCAGGATAGACCGAAGTTACCAGCAGAAAATTGCAGGGTATGACAATAGGCTGAAACAGATAGACACCTATTTCCCTATCGTAACGGAACTGCTGCCCATAGCCGAACAATGCCGGGAAGTGGGCTTCACCGAAGAACTGACAAGGCAAATCGTCAGCCTGCAACCCGTGGAGTTCAAGGGAAGGCTCTATTCAAAAGAACACAAGGAGAAGTTCAGGACGGAGCATTCAACGGCAACCGTAGAGAGAAATCCGCAGGAGAAAGGAAAGTTCCGGCTGTGCATTGACGGAATGCCGATACTTGAATGGTTTAAAATGAAGTTTCAAGAGCTCAAAGAGAAACTGGGTGTAGGCTACACCAAAAAGAGGAAAACATACCCAAAAGGGGATTGAGGATGTAAAGCGTAATAAAAAATAAGGGGCTTTGGTTTCATTTATTCAGCTGTTTTTCATATTTTTGCACTGGATTGAGTGTGTTCTTTCCAAGACATATTAGAATTTTTAGAAGCGTTATGCTTATCTTGTAGATGAAAACGTAGGAAATTTTCAAAGAGTACAAGGATAGCATAGTGGTTCTCACGCTATAGGCGTGGGCTGCTATATCCATATCTGTACTCAAGGTATTTTCCTACGACCTTCATCTAAGACGTGGCATGTAGGCCCACGCTTCTTTTTGTATAACTCTGCTTAGTAGGGTCTCAGGCGGCTATGTATGAAACCAACAACATGATTTCACAAGATGAATTTTCTTTATTTGACCCTCAAAAAACGAGAGCTTCAGTCTTACCTGATAAGCCCGGTAACTATATCATAGTATTACGTAGTACGTCCTCATTGCCCATAAAAGTGCAAATTTCCACTACTCCCATACTAACCTCTTTTCAGCACAAAAAAGAAAAATACAATGTCGTGTATGTAGGCAAAAGCAGTAAAAGTCTGCGTATTCGTGACTATAAACAACATTTCACTGGCACTGCCGGAAATTCCACAATTCGTAAATCATTAGGATGTTTATTGGGATTCAAACTGATTCCAAGAGACATTAACTCTCCCCAAAACGGAAAAACTACATTTGGTGAATTTGACGAGCGTACACTGACCGAATGGATGAAAGACAACCTGCTACTTTTTTATTATGCAAATAATGATTGTGCAAATGTTGAAAAAGAATTGATTCGCACATATAATCCCCCTCTTAACTTGCAAGGAAATTTCAATAAAACTAATCTTGATTTCCGCAAGGAGCTTTCTGCGCTTCGTTCATGCACTTCAGCGAAACAAGCCCCAATACCAAATAACCAATTAAAACTAAATACTTATCCACAACAAATGCAATGCAGCAATTGTGGTATAAATCTAACAATTGATGAAGGGTTAAAAAATGAGGAGTACATTAAATGCCTTTCTTGTGGTTGTATTATTCAAAATCCCACCTACATACAAATAAAAAAATAAAGAACGCCGACAATGGATAGCGGTATTGATTTTTCTTGTTGTGGTTATAATTTTTAATATTTCAAGTAGAGAATACAGCACTTCTTCAAAGGGTAACAATAGAATCGAAAACTACGGGAGCAACAAAGGACCATCTCAAACAAAAGCTATGGCAGGAGTAAGGGTCTATCTTAAACGGCATTATCTTAAAGACCCTGACAGTTATGAAGGAATAAGTTGGGAAGCCTTTGGTATATATAATAAAGACAATAATACTTATTTTGCTCTTCATAAATATAGGGCTAAAAACAGTTATGGCGGTTACGTAGTGGAAGGAAAAACTTTTTGTATTGGATTCTGACGGGAATGTTATAAAAGTTGTAGATGACATGAATGAAGTCATTAATGGTTATTGATATTTCCAATGAACAAACAATGAAGTTATGAAGGAGCAAAATGCTGAAAGACTTTCTGAATATGAGAAAGCCCAAATAGAGTTTGCAAAAGGTAAAGCGGAGTTTCTACAAGGATGTGGCGGTTGCCTGATGATTCCAATCATCATTATCATTCTACTTTGTATAGTAATTTTAATAGGTCTAATCGCTTCTCCTTTTATGGATTAATCAAAAAATTTAATTCTAACTTAAATAATATAGCATCATGAAAAAAATTATTACTTCTATTTTCATTTTGATGTTTTATCTTGGTTGTTCACCATCACAGAAGGATGTACTATTTGCAAACGCTTCCGATGAACAAATCATAGAATGGGGTAAACAGTACGTAGTCCATTCCATTGAGGATAGTTTAAAGGAAGGAGAAAGTTACAAAATAATGGAATGGATTTTGGCAGAAAAAAAGACAAGTATTCCCGTTGAAGTATGGCAAATGGATAATACATATAAAAAAGATTCAATACCAGGATGCACCAAGCTATTAGATACACGAGGTATTTTTGATGAACTCGCATTTATAGGAAACGGTGATAGCGCATTTGTAGCTTTCGCTGTTGCATATACAATAAATGAAAAGAATGGGAACTGCTCATTCTTAGAAAAAACATTTACCCTCGATAAAAACGGTAAAGTATCAAATTGCAGCGATTACCTCAGCCCTTCTCAAAAGATGAAACAAACAGAAGAAAAATTCCACAAAGCTTTGGAACAACTGGGACCTTTTCTCATTCAGGCGGTAAAGGAAGGTGCCGCTATGGCAGGCAAAGATACAAGTGGCATAACAAATGTGACGATTAATGGAAAAACATATTCCGAATAACTTATAATATGACGTATTATGAAGAAAAATGAACGTATTTCAAGTATCAACAGTGTATTGCAAGATTATTTTACGAAACATCCTCAAAGCGAAATGACTCTTGCAAAAGAGTTTATGCATCTTTTTATAAAGAATGGCATTTTCAATAAAGATTATAAGGAAGGTTTACCCATTCGAAAAATTCTGAGAGCTTTGGATGATGAAAATTCATTAGACAAAATCCCCTACGTTCATGCCGAAAGGAAACCTAAAATTACTAATTGGTATTTTCGCCCTTTGTTTTTATCGTTTGTAATATTTATGGGTACGCTTTCGAGTTGTTCTTTTAAGTCAAATACCGATTTTCCTGAAGTGACCCATGTAGCTTTCCAAAAAGAAAAACATGGGAAATGGGGCATGGTTGGAGTTGATGGAAACATCTTGTTTGAAAACAAATTTGATAAAAGACCGTCTTATGCAGTAAATGGAGTGTTTAGAGTTTGGGATTATGATACAAATCAATATCTTTACTATTCCGCAACTCCAACTCCTAAATTAATAGGGACTCCAAAAGGTTATAAGCAAGGAGGTGTATGTAGTGAGGGAATAATCCCAGTTGTGTCTACGGATGAACGTATTCACTATTTAACAGAAACGGGAGAAACTGCTTTTTATTTGCTTCCGTATCAGGGGAAGGAATTCTTATGTGTATCTCCGTTCTTTACGGAGCAACGTGCTTGGTTTCGATTAGAAAATCGTAAATGCGGATATATAGATCCACAAGGCAATGTTGTGATAGAACCTATTTATGATAACGCTTTCCCTTTCCATGAAGGAAAAGCTATTGTATATAACAAAGAAGTTGACAAATGGTTAGTTATCGACCCCAATGGAAAAGAATTATTTGAAGCCAGTTCCAATGGATACCAACAATATTCATACACTTTTTTTGAAAACGGATATTGTTTAATAGAAAACTTCTTACTCAATGAAAAAGGCGAAAAAGCACAGAGATTCCCCTCTAATATTTATAGTATTTCACCTTTCATTGACAATGTCGCTTTATTTCAAGACAGTAAAACTGGATTATGGGGACAACTTAACATACAAGGAGAAAGCATTGTAGAGCCTAAGTATTCGCGAGCTTTAGGTATTGTAGGTGATTGGATATATGTTGCTGATACAATTGCTAATTTAAAAGATGACTGGGATAATCAATATATGAATGTATATGCAATAAATTCTAAAGGTGAGATTAAAAATAAAATAGAAAACGTTTCATGTTTTTACCCATTATCCCAATATATCATAATGGCAGAAAATGAGAAATATTACTTTGCTAACAAGAAAGGGAATCCAGTAGACAACAACTCTTATTACAAAATTTCAGTTCCCCCATTTACAAATTCCCCCAGTTACTCATCCTTTTGGTCTTCTTTAATAGCACCTCACTCCTTGTCTGATTATGATGCTTGGGGAGTTGTAACCAATTATATAGATGAAAAGAAAACATTGGCGTCAATATTTGATAAATTAACATCCGATGGCATTGATAGTTTAAAAATGGGTCAACCTATTTCAAGAATTATGGATTTATACAATATAAAACAAATGCCAGCAAGTGGGATGGTTGACTTGCATAACAGAGATTGGGGTATAAATCAAGTTTTTGCAACATATTCCGTCGGCATTCTTTATGAATGTAAGTGTGTAATTGTGATTAAAGTAGAGATTAATGCGAATGCTTCACCGATAGGTGATAATCCTCAAAAATTATTTGATGCTATACCACAATATCTTACAGAAACTTTGGGACTAAAAAGGGAAGATGAAACCTTTATCGCTCTAAAGATGCTTGTTATGATATTGTTTATTGTAAAGGAGAAAATTCGTTCTTTTTAATGTCTAAAGCGATGACAGAGGAATAGTTAAGAAATATTCATGTATCATCGAACACTTAAAAATATTCCCGCACAGGACATCAAATTCTGTACGGGAATACTTTTATACATAAAAAATAATTATCTAAGTATTGTGGACCTGGGGAGAATCGAACTCCCGTCCAAACGAGGAAACCATATGCTTTCTACATGCTTATCTTTGCCTAAAATTTTCGAACATAAGCAAGACCAAAGCCACCAACTTATGCCTTATCCTCTAAAGTTTCGTAAGAGTTACGAGGAAAAACTCAAACTATTCCCGATTTTACTGTGCCACTTTATCAAACGCTTCGGAACAAGAGCTTTTGAGTGACATCTCGTTTCTACCACTTTGGCGGAAATAAAGCTAATCTACTATACTTCGATTAAGCAGCGAGAGCATAATTTTCGTTGCCAGATAAATTTTTGAAAACTGGGATTATAGTGCCAATCAACCACGCACTGCATGCTTACATACCATTCCAACTCGCTGTCAATTCCAGTCAAGCCCAAAATGATTTTGCAAAGATAACGTTTCTTTATTACTTAAACAAATCCATAGATTAGTATCTTTGTATATTAGAAAATATCATACTGTTAATTTATTTAAGAAATAGACTATCATTCAATATAAAGAATGATAAATAAACATCTGCCACATTAAACCGGGTGTAAATTAGGGTGTATTATTCATAACTACCTAATAATCAACATCTATTGTGGAGCTGGAGGGAATCGAACCCTCGTCCAAACGAGGAAATCATAAGCTTTCTACATGCTTATCTTTGCCTAAATTTTCGTGCAGGAACAGAACCAAAGCCATCAATTCCTGCCTTATCCTCTAAAGTTTCATCAAAAGTGCAAGGCCGCCTTTGACTATCCCCGATGTAACTGCACCACTGAACCGGAATGCTTCGGAGCAACAGCTTCCGAGTGATGTCTCGTCCTGGCACCTAGTGCTGGATTAAGCTAATCTACTGTGATTCGATTAAGCAGCAAGAGCGTAATTAGTTTCGCCAGATAAAATTTTGATAACTGAGATTTAAGTGGAAATTACCGACCCACTGCATGCTTACCTACCATTTCTGCCCGCTGTCAAATCCAGTCAACCCCCAATTTTTATTCGTACAGAATAGCGATTGTTTAGAACGCTTTCCAAGGGTACAAAGATAGGAAATGTTTTCTAATTTACGAGAAGACGTTAGCAAATATTATATCAAAGCACTATCTTTACGGAGCTATTTTATATTTAAGGTGAAAAAGCATCATGAAAAATCAACCAATAATAAGCTACTTATGATTAAGACATATCTATCTAAAACATCTATATTCAAAGCATTTGCCGCTGTTTGCATATTCGGAATCAGTATCAGTGGCTGTACTTCTAAAAAAAAGACTCCTATGGAAACAACCGATACAACGAAAAACGAACTAACCATGTTGGTGGGTACTTACACATCAGGAACCAGTAAAGGGATATATAGCTACCGCTTCAACGAAAAAGACGGGACTGCTACTCCGTTAAGTGAAACGGAAATTGAAAATCCTTCTTATCTTGTTCCGTCTGCCGACGGAAAATTCGTCTATGCAGTCAGTGAATTCAATAATGAACAAGCTGCTGCCAATGCATTTGCTTTCAATAAAGAAAAAGGTACTTTGGAATTATTAAATTCACAGCAAACGGGAGGTGAAGATCCTTGCTATATCATTGCCAGTGAAAATAATGTGATAACTGCCAACTACAGTGGTGGCAGCATTTCTGTATTCCCTATCGCAAAAGATGGTTCACTCCTACCACTTCCGATATTATACAATTCAAAGGCGCGGGAGTAGACAAGGAAAGACAAGAGAAACCGCATCTGCATTGTGTCCGTATCACTCCAGATGGTAAATACTTGTTTGCCGATGACTTGGGTACAGACCAAATACATAAGTTTATCATTAACCCCACTGCAAATACAGAGAATAAAGAAGCATTTCTGAAAGAAGGATCGCCTGCTGCCTTTAAAGTGAAAGCCGGTTCGGGTCCCCGTCATCTGACTTTCTCGCCAAACGGCCATTATGCTTATCTGATTAATGAGTTATCGGGCACAGTAATCGCCTTTGAATACAAAGACGGAGATTTAAAAGAGATGCAAACAATCGCTGCCGACACGGTAAACGCACAAGGAAGTGCTGACATTCATATCAGCCCGGATGGAAAATTCCTGTATGCCAGCAATCGTTTGAAAGCAGACGGTATTGCTATATTCAATATCCACCCGGATAACGGAATGTTGTCAAAAGCAGGCTACCAACTGACAGGAATTCATCCACGCAATTTCATCATTACACCTAATGGCAAATACTTATTGGTTGCTTGCAGAGACAGCAATGTGATACAAGTCTATGAAAGAGATGCAGATACAGGACTATTAACAGATGTACAGCAGGATATTAAAGTAGACAAGCCGGTCTGCATACGGTTTGTGCAATAAGTTACTTCTTACTCTGGGCAATCCGGCTATCAGGAGTATGCGTCTTCACAACGATTTTACTCCCGTTCTTGGTACACTTGATACGTTCTTTCCGCAATGTCCTCTCTTTTAAATCAAAAATGAGATTCGGATTAAAATGTTGCCCGTTAATACGGGTTTCGAAGTGTACATGTTCGGTAGTGGCACGACCGGTACGTCCTGTCAGCCCGATAGCTTGTCCGGCTTTTACGACATCACCAGCTTTAACCAAATTCTTGAAATTGTGGCTATAAAGCGTTTCCAATCCGTTAGCGTGGCGGATTACAACGATATTTCCATAGGCATAATAGGGTTTCGACATACGCACTACTCCATCAAAAGCAGCACGAATCGTATCTTTTGCACAGGTCTTAATATCTGTTCCCGAATGTCCTCCACGAGTTCCATAGGCAGAGATTACTTTTCCTCCGGGTAATGGGAATGCATATTCGTGGTCTTTCAGAGAATCCAAATGCAGATAGATATGATTGCTTTTAGCAAATAACCCGGGAGTAGCTACCCGTACATCAGCCATTTCGCGGGCAGAGAAGGAAGGTTTATCCTGCCCGTCGGCAGTCAGTGGCAATAATAAAACTGTCAGTAAGATAAGTATGTTTTTCATGTCTTTTTTCTTAAAGCACTCATTCTAATTATTCGAAGAATACGATTTCGCCTCCATCCGATTCTGTATAGTTTCTTAATAAGGTTTGTATCATTTCAACAGCTTCTTGCAAACCATCTTTCCCATTATAACCGTTGACTATCGCCAGGATATGAGTAGTTCCGAGATCCATCTTCGTACGTTCGTGATCGCTTGTCGGTGTTCCGATTCCTCCGAATGAATCGCGATATACGGGTAATCCTTCAATATTCAACACACCGCGACCGATACCTTCAAACGGTTCTCCAGCTTTGCCGATACCGAGTTCAAGGTGTGTACCTTGTATTTTATCCGCATCGAAACCACCAATAGAATGTCCCGTACGAAGAGACACGAGGTTAATCAGGTCTACCAGTGTATCAATCTGATATAGCGGGATTCCACGCATCAGGCGGCGGCGTAGAGCTTCGGCTGACGGGCGATAACGTCCGGGGTCTTTGCCACAACGTTTATAAGCCTCACGGGTAGCAAAGATAACGGGTTGATGTTTGATGTCTTCCATCTGTGTAGTGGAAGTCAGTTGCCTGGTAAAAGCGTTGATTTCCTGCCAAAGCCCTTCGTTGTAAGCAGTATTCTTCACTGCAGCATACACGGCGGCTCCGGCAAAAACCGGGCATGCGTCTTTTATTTCTTTAGATACTTTTATTTCAAACATAACTTATCATAAACCAATCATCAGCGTCCTGCAATTACGGACACCAATTATTACTTTCTAATCATTATTCCCGACAAGATACGACCGGAATCTATTCCCAGTCTACGTGCGGAGAAGAATTCATCATGATGAATATAGGTACAGATGCCAGCTACTTCTATCTGTTCTGCAGGCACTCCGGCATTCAGTAATTCAATCCGGTTGGCTTCCCACAAATCAATATGATATTTGCCCGTCTCCTTCTTCTTCATAGAAATAAGAGACATATCGAAACCGCTTTCTTTAAAAGCATCATACACCTCATCACCTACTTCAAATGATTCGAGCGAAATGCTCGGCCCGATGCAAGCTACCACATCTTCGCCTTGCGTCCCGAATTTCTGATTCAAGTGATCCATCACATGACTGACAATATGCTTCACAGTTCCTTTCCATCCGGCATGAACGGCAGCCACAACATGTTGTTTTTGTCGTACAGCAATACAGGAACACAATCCGCCGTCGTGACGCAAACGCAATACCCCGGCACATTAGTTATCAAGGCATCCATTCCTCGCAAAAGTAGCCGTCTCATTTCTAATGACTCTTTAAAAAATGATTCATTGATAATCAGACTGGCACAACCATGGCTCTGTTCAGGAATAAACAACTCCTTTATCTGATGATTCATGCACTGAAACAACCAGCTCTGATTGCGATTGACGTTCATGCATGAGTCGTTGGTATAAGGCGAACAGTTGAAAGAGCCGTAAGCTCCGGTGCTTATACCTTCGTGACGCGTTGTTACGAAATGAGCTACCTCGGGATATACATCCAGTGACTTATATCCCTTCAACTCATTATTTTTTGTAAGTGAAATCATTTTTCTTCCCAATCTTCTTCCTCGTATTCATAGTCGATATCATCGTCATCATCATCAACATTGTCATCATATTCATAAACGATGTCTTCATCTTCGCCCATGTCTTTGAGCTCCTGTTGCAGACGGGTTACGTCCTTCGGACGGTGAACGATGTCCTCTATCTTATTGCTTTCCTTATTCAGTTCTTCCCAAAGAATGTCTTTCAACACCGAGATACCCAAACCGGAAACAGAAGATATGAATACGTGGGGAATGCCTTCCGGCAATGTAGGTTCTATTTCGTCCATCAATTCCTGATCGAGCATATCGCTCTTGGTGACAGCCAACACACGTTGCTTGTCCAACATTTCAGGATTGAAAGTACGCAGTTCGTTCAGCAAGACTTCGTATTCCTTACGAATGTCGTCACTGTCTGCCGGAACCATAAACAGCAGTAATGAATTGCGCTCGATATGACGCAGGAAACGCAGTCCCAAGCCTTTACCCTGACTGGCTCCCTCGATAATACCGGGTATATCTGCCATCACGAAAGACTTTCCACCATGATAGGAAACGATACCCAGATTGGGTTCGAGCGTAGTAAAGGGATAATCGGCGATTTTCGGTTTAGCAGCCGAAATGGAAGAAAGCAAAGTTGACTTACCCGCATTCGGGAAACCTACCAGACCGACATCGGCAAGTAGTTTCAGCTCCATGATAACGGTCATTTCCTGCATCGGTTCTCCCGGCTGCGCAAAACGCGGAGCCTGACGGGTTGCCGTCTTGAAATGCCAGTTACCCTGACCACCGCGACCGCCTTTGAGCAAAATCACTTCCTGTCCGTCTTCTGTTACGTCACAAAGATATTCGCCTGTCTCGGCATTATAAACGACCGTTCCACAGGGCACTTCTATTACTTTATCCGCACCGTCTTTTCCGAAACTACGTCCTTTGCTCCCCGATTCACCATGACCGGCCATTGCGTGACGGTCATATTTCAAGTGCAGCAATGTCCAGTAATTACGGTTACCGCGCAAGATGATATGACCTCCTCTTCCACCATCGCCCCCATCGGGACCTCCGTTAGGACAATATTTCTCGCGCCTCATGTGCGTAGAGCCTCTTCCGCCCTTACCCGAGCGACAGTATATCTTTACGTAATCAACAAAATTCGATTCAGCCATATTCTTTTTAAGTAGTTAAAGTAGTCAGTAGTTAGAGTAATTAAGTAGAATCCTCCGGCTACTGACTGACTTATTCATTTATAATAGTGTATTGATAATTAGTAAGATTACTAAATTACAATTTATCTACTGCTTCGCAGATTTCAGCAAAGATACCTTCCATAGTACCCAAGCCGTTGATGTGTTGGTATTTCTTTTCGTTCTTGTACCAGTCGATCAGTGGGGCAGTCTGTGAATGATATACGTGCAGACGTTTTTTGATTGTCTCTTCGTTATCATCAGCACGACCGGAATCCTTACCACGTTTAATCAGACGTACCATCAGTTCTTCTTCCGGAACATCCAGGTCAACCATTACAGAAACATCCTGTCCTCTTTCTGCCAACATTTTCTTTAATGCTTCAGCTTGTGCAATTGTTCTTGGGAAACCGTCGAAAATTACACCTTTGCTATCTTTGAAGCTGTCGAATACGCTTGCCAGAATATCAATCATTAATTCATCAGGAATCAATTGACCTTGGTCGATGTAACCTTTAGCAGTTTTACCCAATTCTGTGCCATTCTTGATTTCAGCACGCAATACATCTCCTGTTGAGATGTGATTGATTCCATACTTTTCTACAATACGTTCGCTCTGTGTTCCTTTTCCTGAACCCGGAGCACCGAAAATTACGATGTTCAACATTTTGTTATTTACAATTTAACGATTTACTATTTACCATTTAACTGGTACCTATTTAATATTAACTGTTTAATCTACTACTGTATAAATATCGGGATAGTTGCGTCCGAAACCATCATAATCCAGTCCGTAACCTACGATAAAGTCGTTCGGGATTTCCATTGCTACGTATTCGATGTTCAGATTGACCTTGAGTTTTTCAGGCTTCACTAGCAGAGAAGCAATATGGATTGCTTCAGGGTTGCGTGTACCCAATGTATCCAACAGGCGTTGCATGGTTAGCCCGGTATCCACAATATCTTCTACAATAACTACTGTACGTCCGGCAATGTCTTCATTCAGTCCGATCACTTCCTTAATCACTCCCGAAGAAGTCACTCCCTGATAAGAAGCCAGTTTCACAAACGAAATCTCGCAAGGGATGGTGATGTGCTTCAACAAGTCGGCAGTAAACATAAATGAACCGTTCAACACACTAAGGAAGAGCGGATTCTTACCTGCCAAGTCGCGGTTGATTTCGTTCGCTACGCGAATCACTTCTTTCTGAATATCCTGTTCCTTAATAGAAACAGTGAACTGTTTGTCTTTTATCTGAATGGTATCCATAACCGGTAATTTAAAAAATAACCTTGCAAAAATACGATTTTTTATTCTACCCCGTGCATCATCTTCTGTAATTTCTTCGAGAGAAGGAACAGAATCAATGAAGCAACACCGGACATGACAACGAATACCATAAAGAAATCGTACATGGTAGCAATCTGATAACCAAAGATTGATTTCACTTTTCCGGCTTCCGGATAAAGTCCACTCAACATGCCTGCAAATTTATTGGCTGTGGCAGTAGACAGATACCAGATTCCCATCATCAAAGAGGCGAAACGTAGCGGACTCAACTTATTTACCATTGAAAGTCCGATAGGTGACAAGGCTATTTCACCCATTGTATGAATAAAATAAAGTCCTGTCAGCCAAATCATACTTACCTTCACTCCGGGGATAGCATCTTTCACTCCGAAACAGATGAAAAGATAACCTAAAGAAAGAAGTAACAAGCCAATCGCTTGTTTGGTAGGAGAAGCAGGTTCCATCTTTCGTTTGTTGAGGAAGCTCCACACACCCGGCATTATATATGCCAGGACAACAACAAACAGAGGATTGAAGGATTGAAACCACGAAGCCGGCATTTCCCAACCTAAAATATCACGATTGGTTTGTTCGGAGGCAAAGAGAGTTAAAGAGGCTCCTGCCTGTTCGTAAGCCGCCCAGAAGAAAATGACAAAGAAAGCTACTATATAGATAACGAAAATACGACTACGTTCGATCTTGGTTAATGAACCATCCAATAGGATGAGAACAGGGAAAACAATGCAGGCGGTAAAAATACCGATGCTCACCCAGTCACCCTCAAAAGCGTAATTAAAGAAGGCTATTAAAGCAACTGTAAGAATAGTGATTACAAGGGTATTACGCAACTTGGTACGCTTATCCATCTTCGGGTGTGAGATATGCTCGGCTTTATCCTCTTTCTTTTCACGTTTGGCATCGGGGATAATACCGATTGGCTCTCCGGAAGGAGAGAAAAGATATTTATTCTTTTGAGTTTCAAAAAGTACAACAGTGAACAGTGTCATGATTCCGGCTGCAAGAAATCCCCATTTAAAATCGTGCGGGTCACCGGTATCGCCCAGATAACCACAAATCAAAGGGGCGGCAAAAGAACCTACATTCACTCCCATATAGAAGATGGTATATGCAGCATCCAGCCGTCTGTCTCCCGGTTCGTAGAGTTGACCTACGAGAGAAGAAACGGTAGGTTTGAAACAACCATTTCCCAAGATCAGGAATCCGAGTCCGCCATACATCATCCAGTGAGCAAGTTCCGTATTATCTAAAGTAGAGGCACTCATAAACATCAGGAATTGTCCGACTGCATCATCATTGCTCCCCAAAACACAGAGCGACGGATTCCCCAATATTTATCGGCAATGTATCCGCCAATCAAAGGAGTTAAATAGACTAACCCGGTATAGCTACCGTAAATGGATGCTGCCGCTTCTTTGTCAAACAATAATGCCTGCGTCAGGAAAAGAATAAAGATCGCACGCATACCGTAGTAACTGAAACGTTCTGCCGTGCTTGTCGCGAAAATCAGATAAAGGCCTTTCGGATGCCCTTTCAATGCACTCATGAATTTATGTGTTTAGTAGTTTATGGGGTGCAAAGGTACGAAAAATAGATTAAATGCTTCAAAAAAGAAAGTTCTTATCAAACGGGAATATAGGGGGAATAATAAAAATGGGCATAAAAAATCCTACTGATCCACTTCATTATTTTTTTAGCTGTGTAAATAACAAAGTGGAGATCCATCTTAAATATAGGTTAGCTACCACCTTAGCCAAAAGTAAATTCGACATTTTCGATACTGGCAAAAAGCATTCCTTCTCTTTTCCTCAAAAAGATTTTGTCTTCTCGGGCCAGCCAACCAATAGCAAGAGCTACGTCTTCAAACGTCAAACTTAATTCACGGCACAAATCGAACATTGAAAGTTCACCTTTTTCATTTAAGATGCGCCATACTTTCCCGGCATTCAAGCAATTTTTGTCTTTTCCATCATGCAAACTTTAGAAGATTAAACAATCCGTTATTTAGATTCTAATTCATTGTGAGCACAGGAAATTAATGTGATGCACATTATCTATCTCCAAAGATAACATTTTTATCGGAAACGGCAAATAATCAAAGGCTTAATCAAGGGAACCGCATTAAAAATTTGTTTAAGAAGGTATGGAGATAAACTAAACACAATTTCCATCCGCCCCTCTACAGAAAAAGATTTTTCATTTTCATTTCTCATATTCTCATAAATAAGGCACAAGTGGCAGTAAACTAATAAGATAGACTATGAGAAATGATTTTAAAACAGGCATTTCTCATAGTTTCTTCGCAAAATAACCCGGATTTTGCTTCATTTCTCATAGTGTAGTGTGCCGGAAGCTGACATTGAATAAATAGAACTATGTATTCCTTTTGCTTGCTTCCATACACAGTGTCTTAGTCCCACATATTGTGGGAAAAGATTCCCTAAGGCTTGGGAAAGTATCCCCTTATTTTGTGGGAAAGTTTTCCTTCAATATACGAGAATACTTTCCCACAATATATGGGACAATCGAGAACAACGAGCATCTCCAAGCAAAAAGCCACTATTTTATCTAAATAGTAGCTTCATTTCCTGATAAAAATAAGGCAGGCTGAAAGAAAAAAGGAAGAAAGAATGGCTTTTGACTATGAGAAATACCCTGAAATACGATGAGAATAAGGTGCTTTTGAGCCAAAATATGGGAGAACTTATGAGAAATACCGTTTTGAAAAAGTGTTTCTCATAAGATATCTATTTGATTATCTTTCGTTTATCGAAAAACAATGAGAATATGAGAAATGAAATGAAGAAATCTTTTTCAGGGAGAAATAAAAGTAAGTTCATAATGGTGCAGCATTGAATTATTTTTTGGCGGAGTTATTCTAACACTTAATAGTTCAAAAGCAGATATTTCTTTGACCAAAAGATAGAACTAATGATGAATTAAAAGTTGCAATTATGGTTTTCTTCCCACAACAAACGGGAAAAGTCAGAAGAATCATGTACATTTGTAATCCGAAAACTAAAAGAACATCGCAATGAAAATATTTCCAAGCAGCAGTATCAAGAAATTGGACGCTTATACCATTGAGAACGAACCTATTGCATCAATCGATCTGATGGAACGTGCAGCAACCGTATTAACAAAAGCCATCACAGACAGATGGAATACGGAAACACCGGTCACTATCTTTGCCGGACCGGGGAATAATGGCGGAGACGCTCTCGCCGTAGCCGCATGATGGCTGAAAAAGGATATAAAATCGAGGTATTTCTCTTCAACACGAAAGGAGAACTTTCACCCGACTGCCAGACCAATAAAGACTGGTAGAAATGATGGAAGAAGTAAAATTCCACGAAATCAGTACCCAATTCGTACCTCCCGTCCTGACGCCCGATCATCTGGTAATCGACGGATTATTCGGTTCAGGTCTGAACAAACCGTTGAGCGGTGGATTCGCTGCCGTAGTGAAATACATCAATTCCTCCCCTGCCATGGTAGTAGCCATCGACATTCCTTCCGGCTGATGGGAGAAGAAAATACATTCAACGTAAAAGCTAATATTATCCGCGCCGACGTAACTTTCAGTCTGCAACTGCCGAAGCTCGCCTTTCTTTTCGCAGAGAACACTGAATTTGTCGGAGAATGGGAAGTGCTGGATATCCAATTAAGCGAAGACGGTATTGAAGAGATGGAGACTAACTACGAAATGTTGGAAATAGAAGAAATCCGTTCACTCATCAAGCCACGCAAACAGTTTGCCCACAAGGGGAACTTCGGCCATGCACTATTGATTGCCGGTTCAAAAGGAATGGCAGGAGCCTCTGTTCTCGCTGCCCGCGCCTGCCTCCGTTCGGGAGTAGGGTTGCTGACTGTTCATGCACCAATGTGCAACAACGACATCTTGCAGACCTCCATACCCGAAGCAATCGTAGAAACCGACATCAACGAAACCTGTTTTGCCGTACCTACCGATACGGACGACTACCAAGCAGTCGGCATCGGCCCGGGACTGGGACGAAACGAGGAAACGGAAGCTGCCTTGTTGGAGCAACTGGAACACTGCCAGACTCCTGTTGTAGTGGATGCCGACGCTCTTAATATCCTCGCCAACCACCGCCATACCCTTACCCACCTGCCGAAGGTTCCATCCTCACCCCGCATCCGAAAGAACTGGAACGTCTGACCGGCAAATGCCAGGACTCTTACGAACGTCTGATGAAGGCTTGCGAACTGGCCCGTGCCGCCCATGTCCACATTATTTTAAAAGGAGCCTACTCCGCCATTATCACCCCAGAAGGTAAATGTTTCTTCAACCCAACCGGAAATCCGGGAATGGCAACCGGAGGTAGCGGTGACGTACTGACCGGAGTAATCCTGGCGCTGCTTGCCCAAGGTTATCCCACCGAAGAAGCCGCTAAAATCGGCACTTACATTCACGGATTGGCGGGCGATGTCGCTCAAAAGAAGCAAGGAATGATCGGAATGATCGCAAGCGATATTATCACCTGTCTGCCGACAGCATGGCGACTTGTAAGCGAATAAAAGTTAAGAACTTACAGTTTTTTCAATAACTTCATTAACTTTGTTTTCAAAACCAGTTAAAAAGAACCGAATATGAAAAAGTTGATTATAGCAGCAGGACTACTTATGACAACGTCCGCCTATGCACAAACCGAAGTACTGACAGGGGTTACCCGAGGAAAAGACTATGGAGTGGTTTACAGTCTTCCCAAAACCCAAATAGAACTTGAAATAAAAGCCAACAAAGTCAACTATACTCCGGGAGAATTCAGCAAATATGCTGATCGTTACCTGCGACTGACCAACGTCTCCGCCGACCCTGAAGAGTACTGGGAACTGACTAGCGTAAAAGTGAAATCCGTAGGTGTGCCCAACAGCGAAACGACGTATTTCGTAAAATTGAAGGATAAGACAGTAGCACCGCTCATGGAACTGACAGAGGATGGCATTGTGAAAACGATCAATGTTCCTTACAGCAACAGCAGTGTAGGCAAAAAAGCCGCTCCCGCTCCCACAGTCCTCCAAAAGAAAGCAAATCCTCGTGAATTCCTGACCGAAGAGATTCTGATGGCTAGCTCTACCGCCAAGATGGCCGAACTGGTGGCTAAAGAAATCTATAACATCCGCGAAAGCAAAAATGCCTTATTGCGCGGACAGGCTGACAATATGCCTTCAGACGGAGCACAGCTTAAGATTATGCTCGACAATCTGAATGCACAGGAAGAAGCCATGACGCAAATGTTCTCCGGCACCTGCAACAAGGAAGAGAGAACATTCACTGTCCGCCTTACCCCTGACAAGGAATTTAACAATGAAGTTGCTTTCCGCTTCTCGAAGAAGTTAGGTGTAGTTGCCAACAATGATTTGGCAGGAACTCCGTTTTATATCAGTCTGAAAGACCTGAAATCGGTCAAGATACCACAGGAAGATGGTAAGAAGAAGAAAGATTTGGATGGAATCGCCTACAACGTACCCGGACAAGCTATGGTTACATTGACCGACGGCAAAAAGAAACTTTACGAAGGTGAACTTCCTATTACTCAATTTGGTGTGATAGAATATCTGGCTCCGGTTTTGTTCAACAAGAATTCTACCATCAAAGTTTATTTTGATCCGAATACGGGAGGATTGCTCAAAGTGGACAGAGAAGAAGGGAAATAGAAAAACGAGAAAGTGAACTTCTAAAAAACAAAGAATATGGTTGGTGAAGGACATGCATTCGACATGATACGCCGAATAAAAGAGGGACGGAAGCTTCCCGCCTACGTCGTGAACGTGCTAACGACAAGTTGAAGCATTTAAACCGTGCAAACGAACCTTATCCACTACCCAATACCACTCCCGAAGAAATGGAACGTATCATCCACGACTCGGAGAAAAAGAAAGAGAAAGACAGCAATTATTTTGTTTGGGGAACGCTTATTATCATGGGAGTCCTGATAGCAATTGCCGTCATACTTTGGGCTGTATTTATCAAATAAATAATAATAAATTCACCACAGAGGACACGGAGGACACAGAGGTTTAATCTTTTTTATTCACTATAGAGTAACACAGAGTCTCACGTATTGAGAATCGTATTTATCGCTCTGTTTTACTTGCGGAAAGAGAGAGAGAAGAACTCTGTGTCCTCCGTGTCCTCTGTGGTGAAATATAAATTCCTATTTATGCGACTGGTATCACCAGTTTTATAAATCCATCTTTCTGCATTTGAGAAAGATAAGCCGATACACGCGACTCGTAGCCCTCTTCATTTTGAAAATGGTCTGCGAGTTTTTCTATAATCTCACGAACATTGCGTTTTCCATCTATCAGTTCCCATACAGCCGTACCGTGTTCTTCCAATCGCACATGAAGTTCTTTCGACATTCCTGCCGGTACAAGGAAGCGTTGCATCCACGGATATTTAAAACGGGGAAAGGAGAGCACAATCGTCTCCCCTTCCCTTTCTGCTGTAATATGTTCACTGCGACAGGGAATGACCTCTAACAGGTTGATTTTCTCTTTGGCAGCCATACTTCTTATTTTTTATTTCAGAGTATTCATACTGATACCCTTTTGTTTACACCTTGATACAAAATTCCTTTGTTACTTTAGGTATTGAATTTCCCAGTTACTTTTGGATATTCGCCTCTTCCAGACCGTATCCCTTCTTCTTGTTCTCTGCCTTCAACATCAAAGCCACAATCAGAGCAAGTACACCAAAGAGAGCAAAAATAGTCATCGGCAATGTGTAATCATAAGTCTGTGCACCGTCTACCACCGGACCTTTGCAATAAGTATTCAATACCCATCCGATTAACAAAGGAACACCCATCAGTCCCCAGTTCTGTACCCAGAAAATCAAAGCGTAAGCAGTACCCAGCTGTTTTTCCGGAATAATCTTCGGAACAGAAGGCCACATAGCCGAAGGCACCAATGAGAAAGCAAATCCCAATATAATCATTATAATAGTAGCAAACCACCATATATTCAGTATAGGCAGGGCAAACATGGTATGTACAAAAATTAGCATCAATGATCCGATCACCATCAATGTGGCTCCTTTACCGATACGGTCATATAACGAACCGAACAACGGAGTCAGGATAATTGCACCAATCGGCAACAATCCGGGAATCGTTCCCGCCAGTTTCGGATCTACATTATATTTCTGCACCATCAAGTCGGCAGCATATTTGATAAAAGGGAAGACGGCCGAGTAGAACAATACGCACAGCAATGCGATCAACCAGAATCCCTTATTGGTAATGATATACACAATATCTTTCATACGGAACGGTTCTTCCGGTTCCAAACCTTCTGCATCCAAAGAAGCATCCAATTTCTTATCGTGGAAAGTATAAAGGAAGAAAGCAATAGTACCTACACACAGCATAATCAGACAAAACAGAATAGGAGCAGGAATATTGGTATGGAATGCACCACCCTCGTCCGTATATCCGAAGAAGTCTGCCAAAGGAACTGTCAACACCATCGCCAGAGTTGTCCCAATACGTGCCGTAGCCATTTCAAGTCCCATAGCCAATGCCATTTCCTTGCCCTTGAACCATTTCACTATAATCTTGGAAACAGTGATACCAGCAATCTCCACACCTACACCAAAGATAGCATATCCCAATGCAGCCAACGTCACCTGTGTTTTGAATCCGAAGAGCATGGCACCTTCCGGAAAAGTAGTAGAAATCGCATAGTATTTCAATCCACAACCAAACACCATCAATAAGCAAGCTCCCATTCCGGTGAAACGAACTCCCATTTTGTCCAAAATGATACCACCGAAGATCAGCATCAACAAGAATACGTTAAACCAACCGTAAGCGCTTGTGAAGAATCCATAATCAAGACTATCCCATAATAGTTCTTTCTCAAGCATGGGTTTTAGAGGAGACATTACGTCGGTGAGGAAATAGCCGCATAGCATAGTAAATGCGACCAATGCTAGAACACTCCATCGGAGTACGGCGGAGTCATTCAATTTCTGTTTCAAATGTTCTGTCATTGTTATATTTAAAAAAGTAGTTAATAATCTTATACAGCCAACAAAGGTAGTTAAATCTCGTTTGTTTCTATCACAAAGAGATTGTTTTTACAAGAAAAAGTTAAGTGCGGATTACACTGACCACGCGGAACATTGAAAATCCGTGTAATCTGCGTAATCCGCACTTAAATATCAAAGAAATGCAGCATCCGTCTGCACCTTCCCATTAATGGTTTTACCCCAAAGTCTTACCTGACGACGGAGTGAATTACTCTGCTGCAGGAGCAGGAGTTTCAGTAGCCGGTGCCGGAGTTTCTGTAGCAGGTGCATTGGTAGCAGGAGCTTCAGTTTGCGGCGCAGCCGTACCTGCGGGTAAGTTATACGGGTTAGTCTGTTGTTCTTTCTGTGCCTGTTCCAACACTGCGTCTTTAGCAACAGCAGAACGAGGAACTACATAAGCAGTAGCAATGCTCATTACAACCATAAAGATGGCCAGGCCCCATGTTGCTTTTTCCAGAAAGTCTGTAGTCTTGCGCACGCCCATGATGGCGTTAGATGAAGAGAAACCAGAAGCAAGTCCGCCTCCTTTTGAGTTCTGAATCAGCACGATGAAACACATCAACAAGGCTGCAATAACCATTAAGATAACGAATAATAAGTACATTTTTAGTTATTTTGAATTAGCGTTAATAATCAATTTCTCCAAAAATCTGATTTGGTCTGCAAAGTAAGCATTTTTTTTGGATATTTCAAGCTTAATTTTTAATTATTTCAAGAGCTTTTGAATATCGTTGCTGTTTAACATAGATTTTTGCCAAAGTTTCCGTAAAACAGCTGTCATCTTCCTCTTCTTCCTTTATCGTTTCTTCTTCGGTAAGTTCGTCCGAAGAGGTTGGCGAAGATGGCATTTCTTCTCTTAAAGGTTTCATGCAGAGGGGAGAGTCGCTCTCGCTCTTTTCTATAAAGTCGTCAATCAGTTCGAAGCCTTTGAGTTTGGGCGTTTCTTCAGCCGGTTGTTCCGTGGCCGGAGTCTCCTCCAAAAGATAAGAAGTGTAATCCATCGAATAGTCGAAACTGGTCCGGGCAGTCACCTCTTCGGGTACTGTGGACAAGAAAGCGTCGATCAATGCTAATGTGCGGTCTACGGACGGTTCGTCTTTCAGCACCTCCGTGAGAGGTACTCCCTTTTTCCGTGCCTGCACATCATAGCGGTCACCTTCAATCAACCGGAACAACTGCCGTCTGTCTGCAATGTAAAGAACTGCTTTCCGCAGTTCTCCACCGAAACTAATATCATGGAGAATATACAGATTCTTCAGATACAACAGACGAAGTGACTGAAAATACGGATACCTCGCAAGAAGATTGCGCAGTTCGTACAAAGTATCCCTATTCAGCGTCTCGGGATGCTGAATCCATTGTTGAAAGTTAACAGAAGTCATTTATATTACCAGTTTGCTACAGTTGCATTAAAAATTTGGTCGGTGATCTCTTTAGACATTTCAGCAATCAATCCGTCCTGTACGGCAGTCAACAACTGGGTAGAGTCGTAGGTACGGAACGCAGAAAACTGTTGTTCAAAGTCTTCGGCATGATTGGTGTTGTTGACAAAACGCACATTGACGGTGATAGTCAACTTCGTCTCCGAAGAATAACCGTCGGCAGATACTGCCTGGTTGTACTGATTGTACCCTGTGATTTCTCCGTCAATCTGCAAGTCGGCATTTTGACTCGGCTTGAGCAGTTGCAGACGGGTCTGCCGGATGAAGATATCTTTCAGGTCCTCATTGAATTTGGTTGCCAACGGAGCATATACATACTCCGACTTGATCGGGAAGTCGGCTATCGAAATGGTCTTTACCTTATCATAATTGATAGACGATCCGTTAAACTTATAGGAAACAGTGCACGCAATGACTACCAACGGCAAGCCGAACAGTAGCAAAGGGCGTATTATTTCTTAATCCAATTCATATTCTTTTATTTTTCTATAAAGTGTACGCTCGGAAATATTCAAGTCCTTGGCCGCACTCTTCCGCTTTCCGTGATGCCTTTCAAGTGCTTTGCGTATCATTTCTTTTTCCACTTCGTCCAGTGACAAAGGAGGTTCTTCTACATATTCTTCCGTGTCTTGTATGTCGTCATCATCCTTGCAAACCGCAGGCTGCATGGTATGAATGATCGCAGGTACCGAAGGCTGGTGTGTCGTCACTACCGGAGTAGTAACCACCGTTCCCACTTGTCCTACCTGCCCCACCTGTCCGGCACGTTCCGCCATCAGGTTGTGCACCATCTTCTTCAGCTCCGCCACTTCCTGGCGCATATCGAACAGAACAGAATAAAGAATCTCCCGTTCGCTCTCAAAGCCTTTACTCTCACGCGTTCCCATCAGCGCGGGAAGACGTTGCGTATTTTGTGCGGGAAGATAATTCTGCAAGATAGCAGCAGAGATCTCCCTGTTGGTTTCAATGATAGATATTTGCTCGGTGATGTTCTTCAACTGACGAACGTTGCCGGGCCACGGGTAAGCCAATAACTCTTTCTTCGCATCCTCCGTCAACTGGATAGCAGGCATCCGGTATTTCTCTGCAAAGTCTGCGGAAAACTTACGGAACAACAAAAGTACATCGTCACCACGTTCACGCAAAGGCGGTATTTGGATAGGCACCGTATTCAACCGGTAATATAAATCTTCACGGAAACGTCCTTCTGCAATCGCTTGTGTCAGATTGACATTGGTAGCTGCCACAATACGAACATCCGTCTTTTGCACTTTGGACGAACCTACTTTTATAAACTCGCCACTCTCCAACACACGGAGCAAACGCGCCTGGGTAGGCATCGGCAACTCCCCTACTTCATCAAGGAAAATAGTACCACCGTCGGCTTCGCCAAAGTACCCTTTCCGTTCGCCAATCGCACCGGTAAACGCACCCTTCTCATGCCCGAACAGTTCGGAATCAATCGTGCCCTCCGGAATAGCACCACAGTTGACAGCAATATACTGTCCGTGCTTCCTCCGGCTATATTGATGAATAATCTGCGGAAAACTTCTTTTCCGACTCCACTTTCTCCGGTAATCAGCACAGACAAATCGGTAGGAGCTACCTGAATGGCAACATCTATGGCGCGCGACAATGCTTCAGTATTTCCAATAATACCGAAACGCTGTTTCACTTGTTGTATCTCTGCTCTCGTCATCACTCGTTTTTAATCTTCGTCCACTGTATCCAGCTTCAGTTTATCACTATCGTCACGTTTCTCGTAATACTGTTTACGCAACGGATTGGCACGAGCCACTTTTTCCCGCTGACGATTACGGAACACATCGATGGCAACATAGATTGCCTGACGGAAAGAATCTTCACAAGCCAATCCCTTGCCTGCAATATCGTATGCCGTTCCATGAGCCGGAGAAGTACGTACTACCGGCAGGCCTGCCGTATAGTTCACCCCGTCTTCCATAGCCAAGGCCTTGAACGGAGCCAGCCCCTGATCGTGATACATCGCCAGGATACCGTCAAAATGAGTATAATTGCCCGAACCCATAAAGCCGTCGGCCGCATAAGGACCGTAGCAAAGGATTCCTTTCTCTTCCATTTCTTTCATGGCAGGGATAATCACTTCCTGCTCTTCCATTCCCAACAAACCACCGTCTCCGGCATGAGGATTGAGAGAGAGCACCGCAATACGCGGAGCGCCGATACCGAAATCCTGTTTCAGACAACGATGGAATATCATCAGTTTCTCCTGAATCAGTTCTTTGGTAATCGTAGTCGCGATCTCTCTGACAGGGATATGTGTCGTCACCAAAGCCACCCGGAAGTCATTCTTCATCAAAATCATCAATGACTTATCACCATTGCCCAGACGTTCTTCGATATATTCCGTATGTCCGGGGAAGGAGAACTCTTCCGACTGAATCGTATGTTTGTTGATCGGAGCTGTTACGATAACGTCTATCAGCTTCGCGATATTCTTCGATGGCACGTTCAAAGCCCCAAGCGCAGCTTTACCGGCTTCGGGATCGGGTTTGGAAAATTCCACTTTCACCTCATCATCCGTACAGTTCACCACGCTCAAACGGTTGTACCCCGCTTCGGTAGCAGAGTTGACAATGCTGAAATTGGTCTGTATATCCAGCGCTTTGCATGATAAGCCGCTACTTTCGGTGAGCCATAAATGATCGGAGTACATAGTTCCAACATCGTAGGGTCGGAAAATGTCTTAAGAATCACCTCATAGCCCACCCCGTTAATATCTCCTTGGGTGATACCTATCCTTATCTTGTTATCTTCCATGTTTTTATTTATTAGTTTGTTCCGCTTCCTTAGATGCTTCTCCCAATGGAATCTGATTCTGCTGAACTTCATTCGGAAGTTTCAGTGTATACAGAGATGCTTCCATCTGGCGTACCAGGTTGCGTTTCATTTTATCAGGTGAATAAACAAATATTTCTGCTGTTATAATTCGTTGGTTTTTCTCGTCCAGACGAGTATGAGATACATACGGGCCACCCATAAAGTCGCCCTTCATACGCCACAGGCCACGTGCTTCCATTGTGTAGCTGTTCTGTACATTGATCGGACGGACATCGGTCAGCAAACTATCGGTCGACATATAAACGCCTTCCTTGAATCCGGGGATATTGGCTTTCATCACGGAGTCACGTTGTGCACAAAATATTCTTTGGTAAACGTATCCTTGTCAGTGTACGGATAAGAGTACATCACAAAGTTACGGTCGGCACTACCTGTGTTGGTAGAGGCCCAAAAGAAATCATCCCCGGTCTTTGAATTAGCCAGTTCGGCATCCACCCAGATGTCGCATCCGAACAAACTGTCCACTTTCTGCGAAATGAAGTTACTATGCTTCCCTTCCAGGAACGTAATCTGACGGTTCATTTCCGCGCGGGTAAAGAAGTCGACAATCGTCTTTTTGTTCTCTTCCACAAACTTCTCAAACTCTTCTTCGTTCGGAGCCTGGATAGTCAATATCATCTGCGGATTGGCATACACGTCCTTCGCATATTTGAACGAGGCTTTCGTATATATATCCTGTATATCTACAATAATAATGTTACGTATCAACTTCAGCGTAGAATCATAATCTTTCGGCGAAGTATACATAATCCGGAAAGAAGGTTCCGACTGCGGCAAACCGGGCATATCAGCATCGAGCGCATCATGTAAAGCCCTTCCGGCAGCACGATCCCAAACACCGTGATCTACTACAACCAAAAGCTCGTAAGCACGACCACTAGAGGTGTGATTTCCTTTCAGACCACAAGATGCAACGACAAAGGCTACCAAAGCGATGCATAAAATAAAAGAGTACTTTTTCATGATGTTCGGTTTTATATATTAACTTTCATTATTTTTCTCCTGTTTCGCTGTCGACAGCATACCGCAAGCGGCAAAAATATCTTCGCCCCTGGATGAACGGATAGTGGTGAAAGTCCGTGTGACGTCAGATAATCACGAAAACGGGTCATCGTATCCATATCCGCCCCCTCGAGGTCTACCCCCGGTATGGCATGAAAACGAATCAGATTCACCCTGCAATCCAGCCCGCGAAGAAGTTTCAGCAACTCTTTGGCATAGACCTGCGAATCATTGAGCCCTTTAAAAACAATATATTCAAACGAAAGTCGACGTTGTTTACTAAAATCATAGTTTTTTAACAGTTCCACCATTTCGGTGATTGAAAACGCCTTTTCCGCCGGCATTAATTCAGCACGCTGAACGGTCAGCGGAGAGTGAAGGCTGATGGCAAGGTGGCAGTCATTTTCTTCAATAAAACGCTGCAATCCTTTCCGTAGCCCGACTGTAGAAAGCGTGATACGTTTCGGACTCCATGCGTAACCGTAGGTAGCGGTCAGTAGTTCCAATGCTTTCAATACCTCATCCAGGTTATCGAGCGGCTCGCCCATTCCCATCATTACGACATTAGTCAGTTTGTCCCGTTCCGGCAGCGAATGAATCTGATTCATGATCTGGCTGGCGGTCAGGTTAGCGGTATACCCCTGTTTACCGGTCATACAGAACTTACAGTTCATCTTGCAACCTACTTGTGACGACACGCACAACGTTGCCCGGTCATCATCCGGAATATAAACCGACTCTACAAAATGGTTCTCACCCACTTTATAAAGATACTTCACCGTACCATCTACAGAGCGCATTTCATCTACCGGAGCTTCCGCTCCCACCTCATAGTTCTGCTTGAGCAACTCCCGGTGTTTCAATGACAAATTAGTCATATCATCAATCGAGGCTACCTTCTTTTCGTAAAGCCAGGATGCAATCTGCTTGGCAGCAAAGCCGGGCATACCCAGTCTTTTTGTCAATGATTGAAGCTCTACAAGAGTCATTCCTAAAAGGGGATATTTAGACATTCTTCTTTCTGTTGATAGTTTATATCTGCAAATGTAAGGAAATAAAGTCGATTTCCGTATAGCAGGAATGTAAAAGTTAACAAAAAAGGGAAGTATGCCTCCGTTATGATTCAACCACGCTGATATATTGAAGTAGCTTTTGCGCCATTTCAGAATCCTCGCCATTCTTTTTCACTTCATGACCGTACGCCTCACGGAAACAAGCCAGCGCCTCTTCCCGTTCATTACAAAAGCTGTACAAAACCCCTAAGTTCTGACAAGCCAGAATCGTATCTTCTTCCTCCCATCCCAAATACTTCTTTCGCAGTTCGAACTCTCTGAAGAAAGCCTCTTTCGCCATTGGATAATTCTCCAACTTCACATAAGCCTGTGCTTTGTAATAATATACCAGACAGGAAGCATTAGGGTCAGCATCATCGTGAATATCCAAAGACGTCGCAATACGAATCACGTTATCATAGTCTTTATTCATGTAATACTGCTGCATAATATCACATCTCAATGCCTCATATCGGACAGTCAGTTCCGCCAGACGCGGTTTTTCGCTGAAATACATTTCATGCAGAAGAGACTCACGGAAGAATAAAGTAGACGCCTGCTCATCGCCACGTTCATTCATCATCCGTTTGAATTCCCTGCATAGATAATACAACTGTTTATGACAAGCGACGATCTGTTTTTTATTATCTATCTGTATAGCAATGTCCAACGCCTGATTCATCAGCATCCATGCTTCATCGTATCGTTTGATATAATAAAGACATTTACCCTGCATACGCAAACATTTAGCCACTCCACCGGACAGTCTGCCATTCAACGACTCGTGCATTTCAGCTACTTTCCGGAATTTCTCGGCAGCACTCTCTTCCTCATCCTTATAGTAATCACAATAAGCCAGATATTCGGAAAGTTCAATGACTTCTGCCTGACTCTTCTCGTCAGCAGAAGCCGCATGATAATCAAGCGCCCTATTCAGATAGATCACTGCTTCATTGTATTGCTCATTGTAGTAATATGCCAGAGCTAGATTTCGGCAGGTGTTGGCAATCTCCAGTTCCGGAGTCGGTACAATGTTTTCCTGCATCACCAATGCTTTCAGGAAACAGTCGCATGCCGTTTCGTATTCTTCATTACGGGCATACCGGCATCCCTCATTCATCTTCAATACCGACTTGGCAATGAGTGGCATGGCAGCACCTTCCATACTCTTCTCACTCACAGCAGCTGCCGCCTTCGTCAGATGGAAAGAACTGCTCAAGAAAGTAGCCATATCATTAGCAATGACAGGAATTAAAAAAGAATCGATCTCATCAAAGTCCAATTCGGCATAGACTTCAGGCGTAACTTCAGGATTGTCGTTCATGATCGCCTTCCAGCTATCTTCCAACAAAGAACGATTCGTGCGATACAGAATCTCGAAAATCTCCACATCACAAATCCAATCCTTCAATATATCCCATTCTTGCATCTTATAGCTTGATAGGTAATCTCCACTTTATAGCGATACGAATCATGGTAGCAGAACTGTTTCATGCGATAGTTATAATCGGCAAAAGTCAACGGATGGGAAAGGATTTCTTCCTCATCCAGCAGAGCGGAAATAATTTCATGGCGACTATCATCTATACATTCGTCATCTTGAGCGAAATAGCGTTCGATCGCCTCTACCATTTGTGTGTCACCAATGCAATATCGTCCTCCTTTGTTGGTGAGCCAGCTGCTCATTTCCACTCTCAACTGCGACCAAAGTATCTGATTAATGTCTGCCATGCTCTTCACTTCATCTTCGGTAAATCCTTCTAAAGTAAGTGAAAGCATCAGAAGCGTTCTTCCAATCTCTTCGGAACCATAATCAGCCGACAAACGCCGTAGCACACTGTCATAGAATTGCCCAACCTCATTGAGCCGGCAATATCCACGCATATATTCATTGAGAGCATCGTACTGACCGAACGAAACCAGCTCGTTGAGCAATACACTTAAACAGCGCGGTTGTTTAGCCAGCACCCACGAAGCAAGAATATCTTCCTGCTGTGCAGACAAAGCCTTGGAGTAAGTAGACAAATATTGCTTTGAGAACGACTTGGCATCCGCCTGTGAAAAGCCATTCAACTGGAAATGAGCGCAGCCATTCTGAACAAAGGGCAGGTAAGCAGTGGATGACGCCGAAAAGCTCAACACGACTTTCACGTTCGGGGGAATAGATGCAAATAAAGAAAACAGGGATGCTTCAGTCGGATTCAGATAACTGATGTCATCAATCAACAGAATGATAGGGTATCTTGATGCACCCAGCGCACTCCACAACTGACTGAACTTTTGGATAGAATTCAAATCTTCTTCAATCTCCTTGAGGTTTCGAAGTGTGTTCCCTGAAAAAATGTTCAAGCCAGCATCTCCCATCAAAACCGAGTTTCTCACGGCGTCCATGATGGATTTGGCAGTGCTTTGGTCGAGTCCAGTTCTTTTGATACTTCCGCCGCGAACAAATTTTCTTCACCCAAAGATTGATGCTTGAGTGCGTTCTGGCATTTGGAAGCTAACATTCTCGCCAACGTTTCCGGATAAGAAGACAATGTAGTACTATCCAAGCGATGATAGATAGGAATCATCGGCATATCATTGTTCACCAAATCGCTCCAATGAGCCAACAAAGCGCTCTTGCCAAGACCGCAACCGCCCGTTACCACCAGACACCGCTGTTCATCCGCCGCCAAAAATCAGCAAACGCCTGATCTGCTTCAGGTATTGGGTGATAATTGAATAAGAGTTCATTGCGCGTCAGTTGTTCTTGCAATGCTTGATTATCTTCAACGGTCAGTACATCCGGAAACTCCCGTTCAAGCAATTCCGTGAAAGCAGCTTCCACAAGGTTACACAACTGATCGGGCGAATCATACTCCTGCACAGGATAACGTTCCTGTTGCAAAATACTCTCTTTCAGACATTTCAGTTTAAGAGACTCCTCTTTAGGGCAAGACAGATCATCATCTGCCGACTGTTTTATATAAAAATAGGCATGTAACGGATTGGGATTGCGCAGTACACCAAACTGCATTTCAATTTCCGTCACACTCAAATGATGATTCAAGTCATCTTCTATCCAACGATATTCCAAGCTGTCATTAAGAGTTTGAGATAAATCTTCATAACTGGGACACCATCCATAGCGGTCGCCTACCATACCAATGAAGAAAGGCCGGGAGTTAACGATCTCTTTCAGGCATATTTCAACAACCTTGCCGCTTTTCGCATCTTCTTCTGTGATTCCCCAACGCAAATCAACCAATGAAATGGTGGCACCACGCTGGCAGCCTTCACTTGCAAACCCTTAAAGAGTTTGACTAATGCAGAACGTTCCATCTCCATGTCTCTGAACGTTGACGAAAGGAAAACACGGATAACACGTGAATTTTCAGCGGGAACTGAATACTGGGCTAGTTGTTTAGTCATAATATAGATTTGTATTAGTTAATGAAGTATTTCGCAAAGCCAATTGATAAAGATTGGCAAGATATGGAAATTTAATCAGATAACAAAGACCATAAACAAAAAAAACGAGCACAAAAAGGCACGATTACACGGGTTTCGCGGTTCCCTCATAAGTTTAAACCGCGTAATTCCGTGTAATCCGTGCCTACTATCTATTACTTGCTACTTGTTTAGAAGAACAAGAAGCGTGTATCTTTTACGTTTGCTTTCAGATACAAATCATTCATCAGACGGCTGGCAAAACGTGCGTGCATGTTAGTCAGCGTAGCTTCTTCTGCTTTTGCGTCGAATGTTTCGTTCAGTTTGTCCTTGCCGTATACCTGCAATACAAATACTCCGGCATTACCTTTGATAGGAGCGCTCAACTGATTTACTTCAGCTGCAGAAGCATAAGCACCTACCAGCGGTTCGCTGCTGCGCAATGCTGATACGTATGCATGAGCTGCAAAAGTAACCATCTTCAAAGAGTCGCTGACTGCATTAGTCATCTCTTTGTACTGGTTGAATGAAGTTGCATTGGCAGCTTTCATGTCAGCCATAATCTTTTCAGCTTTCTTATCTTTTACGATTTCAGCTCTCAACTGATCCTGTACTGCTTTCAACGGACGATATCCCTCCGGCTTAATGCCTACCAGACCTACTACCATCATGTGATCGCTTTCGCCACATTCGTACAAGCCGGAAACATCACCCGGTTTTGCTTTATCAAACGCCCATCTCAACGCTTCTTTTGTACCTCTTACACCACCGATATTGTGTTCAGAGCTGCTCAAATCCATTCTGTCGAGCAATCTGTAACCGGCTTCTTCAGCGTTAGCTACCATCTTTTCTACACTCGGATTAGCTGCGATAAACTGGCTGAAATCATTATAAGCACGGTTGTAAGTTTCTTTGCTGAACTCTACTTCACGTTTGATAACAGCTACTTTATATTTGTCTTTTACAGATTTCTTGTTCGTTACCTGAAGAATTACGTTTGCTTGTCCCATCGGCAAGTTTACCAATTCGTTCACACCTGTATTGTTGATAGCAGAGATGAATTTCAGGTTATCACCGTCTATCTGTGCACCTTCGTACTGTGCAGAAGTTAGCCAGTTTGCATCACCAGTCTGACCATATTTCTTTGCCAGATCAGCAAAGTTAGCGCCACCTTTGATCGCGTTGTAGATACTGTCAGCCAAGGTCTTTGTCTTCAAAGCATCTTCTGCGTATACCTGAATCTGACGGAATTCGACAGAATCGGCAGCAGCAGCTTTAGCTACAATTTTGAAAGAGTTGATTGTATTGTCGGCACCGTTATAGTAAGGACCATAAATAGTACCTACCGAAGCAGAGTCCAAACGGGCAACTACATCTGACGGGAAAGCTGTTTTGTTATAGAACAAGTCTACATAAGGAGCTTCCGAGCCAGTCGAGCGGATGAAAGAAGTATAATCTTCCGTAGTAGTAGCCAACTGTTCAGTAGCTTCGTCCACTTCTTTCTGGATAGCAGCTCTGTCTTCAGCACTTGCAGTCACTTGTACATCAATGTACTTGATGTCACGAGTTTCCTGATATTGCTTGAATTGTTCTTTCTTCTTGTTATACAAGTCTTTCAGTTCCGATTCTTTCACTACGATTGTAGAGTCCACTACAGAAGAGTAAGGAATACCAGCCATCAACACGTTGTACTGGTTCACTCTTGCGTCGAAAGCGTCCTGTGCTTCCACCGGATTAGAAAGAAGAGCTTTAGACACCAATGCCTGATACTTTTCTGCCAGACGGCTCTCGATCAGAGTTTTCTGAATGAAAGACCAGTATTTATACATGTTATTGTATTGTTCAGCATACTGTGCCGGCATTTGTGATTCGCTCATCTTGGCATATTCCACGAGGAACTTGTTCAACATATCCTTGTCGAAGTTACCTGTTTGCGGATTCTGGAAAGGAGTTTGTCTCAACAAAGGATGAACGCCAGCTTTCAGGATGTCCTGAATTTCAGCAGCAGAAACAGTCAATCCCAGTGCTTTTGCTTCTTTTTCGATCAATTTATTGTTTACGTAGGAACGCCATACTTCATCGCGCACCTGATTGGTTTGTTCGTCATTCAAGGCGGTCACCCCACGCATGAGTTTCACCACTTCGGTATATTCTTCTACCAAATTCTGATACTCTTGAGCGGAAAGAGCGTCTCCGTTCACCTCACCTACGTCATGTGCCTGATGCGGCTGCATCACCTTCCATGCGTCACCCGCAATGAAAGCAAACAGCGCCAAGCCGATAACAATCACCAATAGAGGTCCTTTCGACCTAATGTTTTGTAACGTTGCCATTTTGATTAATACGATTTATGTTTATTATTATTTCTTTCTTTTGTCGTTTTAGCGCACGAAGATACAAAAAATGCTAATATGCATCTATTTATTGGCTAAAAATTTCTTGATTATCGTCATTATTCCAAGACTTTTAATCGCACGAGTTCTATTTTTGTCGCTGTGACCTTAATTATCTTGAATTGATAACGTCCCACCCGCACCACTTCATGCAGCTTCGGAAAACTCTGATATTGGTTCAGAATCAGTCCTCCTACCGTCAGATAATCGTCCGATTCGGGCAAATCGAGTCCGAACGTCTCATTGACTTTTTCTATCTCCAAGCGGGCGGACAACACATACTCGCGTTCATCAATCTGCTTGCTGATATAGGAAGTATTATCGTGCTCATCTTCTATATCTCCAAATATTTCTTCTACCAGATCTTCCAGAGATACAATACCGGACGTACCGCCAAACTCATCCACCACGACGGCAATCGTTTTCTTTTGCTGCATAAAGAGCTTCATCAGTTTATTGGCGGACATGGTTTCGGGCACAATCGGTACCTGCTTCACATTCTCATGCCAGTTTTTCGGAGCACGAAACATTTCCGACGAATGAATATAACCCACCACATTGTCGATATTTCCATCGTACACAATGATCTTGGAAATTCCGGATTCGATGAAGCGGCTTTTCAACTCGTCCAGTGAAGTTGTCAGATCAACAGCCACCACTTCGGTACGCGGAACGATACAGTCGCGGATTTTTATGTTCGAAAAATCCAAAGCATTCTGAAAGATTTTCACTTCCGTATCCAGTTCCTCCTCATTCTCGGCATTATCAATACTGCTTTGCACGAAGTAGTCCAAGTCGACTTTTCCAAACGCTCTGTCGGATGCATCCTTGTTAATCTTCATTCCAAAGACACGAAGGAATAAACAAGACAAACCGGAAGCCAGTTTGGAAATAGGATATAGAATGACATAACAAATAATCAGTGGAATGGCAAAAACATTCAAGACCAGATTGGGATTGATTTTGAAGATTGTTTTCGGCAGAAACTCTCCGGTCACCAGAATAATAAGGGTAGAAATAACGGTCTGCGCCAACACCATCAGAAAATGATTATCAATGAATCCCGCCAGCAGATTGTCGCCGATAATCTGTGCCATCAGGATACCATAGATGACCAGGGCGATATTATTTCCCACCAACATGGTAGAGATAAATTCATTCGGGTTCTTGAAGAAGATGGAAAGAATGCGGGACGTAATTCCCCCCTTGCGTTCCATCTCAAAACGCAGTTTGTCTACCGACACAAAGGCAATCTCCATTCCTGAAAAGAAGGCGGAGAAGACCATGGTGATAATTAGAGAGATATAAATATTCATAGTTTATTTCACAGAATCTTTTCGCACTGAATCCGGCAGCGCTTTTGTTTCCGGTTGGGGCGGACCACCCGCTTCCTCATCCACATAGAAAATACCTTCGATATTATGGATGGTATATATGGTCATTTGCTGGTTCGAGTCGAATCCATGCCCTGTAATAATTCTGTCCGGTTGTTGAATACGTATAAACTTGTCGGAATATACCTTTTGGGTAGCTTCGTTCCAGTACAGCAGTTCCGTATTAAAACGCTCTCCTTTCCGGTTCTGTATATCTACGTTCCCTATCAGCTTCCAAAGCCTTTCTTTGTCATAATAGTAGGCAGTATCCGCTTTGATACTGGCTTCTATATGAAAGATAGAGTCGAACTGTTCCAGATATACGCCCTTCTCAAAGGCCCAATAGGATGGTTTCTTACGGTCGTACACCGACCATTCTTCCGTATTCACTCTGTAGCGTGTCACTCCGGAATCGGAGATAAGGGTGGTGACTCCCAATGTTGTCATCATCGGAAGGGAATCACGTTCCGTGATAGCCTCACCCATAGCTTTCTTCTTTCCGCCACAGGAAGATAATAAAAGAAGCATAACAATCACCCCGAAGGTGATTGTTATGCTCATGCTTTTATGCAATAAACGGTTTCTTCGTTTTCGCAACATACATTTATCTAATCGTTGTAGTCTCTCCTATCCAACCGCCGATAGTGATGCGGTCGCCTTGCTTGTAACCTAACATAAATAGGTCTTTAGCTTGCGGAGTATGACCAGAATATCTACCGATCAATTTATTAGCTTCTTCAGCTACGCTCGGATCCACTTGTTTTGCACGCTGCAGTTTGTCAATCACTGCAAAGTAAGTACATTTGTTCAAAGCAGGTTCGTCGCTCCAGTTGGGACTCATTGCATAAAGATTAGCAATCAGGATGTATGGAGCACCGTAGTTTTCGTTAAAACCAATTGCTTTCTGGCAATATGCTCTTGCTTGAGACAGCTTTTTGGCAGAAGCCAATACTGCTGCGGCAGCATATGCTTTTTCAGCTTTCTTCACATTGTCTGTTTCCAGGTTCACTGCTTCGTCAAAGAATTTCACAGCACCGTCAATGTCACCTTTCTTAAATGCTTGGTAAGCACATCCGGTAGCGGCATCTGCACTAGGTTCTATCTTGTACACATAGAAAGCAGCCTGTTGATAAGCTTCGCTTTCAGTACATTTCATCATTTTCATGATGTCGATAACTTTCTTCAAGTAAGCCAAGTCAGTTTGGTTAGCTTCTACTTTCGGTCCATAGATGTTTTGCAGTGATTCGCAATCAGCTGTTCCACTGTTTACAAACAAAGCCACTAAGTTATCCTTGATACCCAGCAAAGGTTTCTTCTTTGCTTCGCTGGCTTCAGCAGCAATAGCAGCGTCTACATATTCAGAAGCAGCCAGATAGTCCTGAATGAACTGTTCTTTATGATTCGGATCCGTTTTCAGTTTATCCAAAGACATTTGCAGGAAATAGAAGATAGTCGCACCTGCCGATTCGCCTTTCACTGCATTTACAGACTGACTCAACCATTGATAAGCCTGGTTCACATCAATCTTCGGAGCAAAAGCGATATAATCTACTGCTTTGATACCCAGAGCTTCGTCGGCAGAAGACACTTTTGTACCTTTAGCTAGAAACTCATCTGTGTATTTAATACGCAAGTCATGCGTATTCATCAGTTCATTAAAATATTTCTGATAATCTGCATTATTCCGATCCTTGATTTGTCCCATCAAGCCTTTCAGAATCTTATATCCGTCAGTAAAGGTATAGAAACGAAGCGTCGGACAGTTTTCCAACACAGCTTTCCAAGGAGTATACGCATCTTTAAAATTACCAGCACGCACAGCTTCATGCGAGATACTACTGTTCGAGTTACAGTTAGACGCATCCTGTGCTACCACAGTGGTTGCTCCTGCCGAAAGGAACAACATAGCCACAAGCGTTTTAATTTTCATTGTATCTAAATTTTAGTTGTTATTATATAGTCGTCTATTCTTTCTTACATTCATCTCATTACTCCACTCTGCGTTTGAAGAACCAACGTTCGTTGAACGTCAATCCGATGCTCACGCGGAAGATGTTTTCATTTACAAAAGCCGATTCCTGTCCACTGATACGGACAAATTGTCCGCTGATGCTAAGAATGGAACGGGAACGAGGCACAGGCAGACCGAAACCGGCAGTTACGCCATATTCACGGGTAGCCTCTTTGCCGCCGATCTTATAATACGGAGTCGTATAATAAGCTCCCAGACGGTATTTAATATGGGATAAATAGGAACGTCCCATCAAATTAGGAATGTATTCCGCACCCACTGATACTTTATGACGGTTGCAATACGTGTATGTTTCATTGAAATCTTCACGTACAGCTTCATCTGATGTATTTACGTCAAATTTCGTTTTTGACCATTGTTGCAAACTATAATCCAGACCAACAGTCAGGCGTTTGTCATAGTTATATGTAAATCCGGCGCCAAATGTATTAGGAACTTCAAACGTTGCATCAGGTTTCAATGTTGTAGTAGAAACCGCTGTACCCGTAGAATTTGAAACCATTTGTGTCGTTACACTATAGTCATTACCCAGTTTCAACTTCGGAGATATATAGCTCCAATTGTCACTGAATGTTTTTTATTAATATCGAATGTATATTGTGCTCCAAAATCAAGTTTATAGCTCGACACTGACGCAACCGACTGGTGATTATAATTATAAGCACCTGATACACTTGGGAAATAAAGGACACGTGTCCGATTAATATCTCCCCAGAAATAAGAAGCATTCACACCTACCGAAAGGTTTTTGAGCACTTTCACTCCCACTCCGGCATATAATTGATGCAAACCTCCATCTCCGGTATAGCTTCTGGCATAATCAGCCGTATTACCGGTAGTAGGATCTGTTGCAGCCTGTGTATCCGACACTGAATATCCCACATTGGAGAACGGCAATAATCCGATACTCATCGCTATCCTCGGATGCAAACGAAATTGCATAGCCAGATAGTCAAAACTGGAGTTTTTAGCGTTCAGTTTCACACCGCTACCGCTAATATTCATATTTTGCAGACTGACACCTCCTTCAAAGAGGAATGTCAATGAGTCAATGGCTGTATACGAAGCAGGATTCAGCGGATTGATCTGTGCTCCATCCCGAAGTCCAAAAGCAATTCCCCCCATCGCCCTGCTGTTACCGAAACTCTGATCGAACAAGTCGCCATAGCCATATCGTGTATAAGGAGAGTTTGTATTATTTTGAGCGATTGCCGTTCCGGTAACCATCGTGAGCAAAAGCGCACAAAGTGTGTGTTTAAATCCTACCATTATTATAGTTTAAAATTCTATTTAATCCTTTCAACACTAAAAATCTATCTGCAAAGATGATACTTTTTACGCTGCTATCAAAAGAAAAATCATCTCCACCCGTTAAAAAAACCAAAAGTTCAGGATATTTATGCTTCATAGACTCAATATAACCTGAAATTTCGTATTCCATCCCTTTCATCACTCCGGCACGTATAGCCGTTTCGGTGTCCCGTCCCATCGGGAGTTTGCGCCCGTTGGTGTCTACCAGAGGCAAACGTCCTGTAAACTGATGAAGTGCTTTGAAACGCATCTGCATACCGGGAGAAATATTACCGCCATGATACTGACCTTTTGAGTCAATAAACTCATAAGTAATGCAAGTTCCCGCATCAATCACCAATATATCCCGATGAGGAAACTGCTCATTAGCACCCACTACGGCAGCCATACGATCATATCCCAATGTTTCGGGAGTTTCGTACAGGTTGACAACCGGAAGCGGAGTCTGATGATTGAGCCAGAGCAAAGGAAACGGCAAAGCTGCCAAATCAGCTAATACCTTTTCGCTTAAATCAATGACAGTAGCCACAATCCCCTGTTCAACCGGATATTTGGAACAAAAAGCCTTCAAGCAACCCAGCGATTGATTGGATTCAGCTACTATATCCACAATTTCTCCGCCGTCGAAGAAAGCAATCTTTGCCTTTGTATTTCCTATGTCGATTATTAAATTCAAATCTTTTAGTTCTTTAGCGGGCGCAAAGGTAAAGTAAAAAAAGAAAAGTTGAAGCATAGAAGAGGAATTATCTTCTTTTTTCATTTTAGAAATCCCCAAAAACAAAAAATCGAACTATCTATTTTTAAATAGATCAATTATCTTTTATTGTTTATTATGTATTCCACTTTGCGTTCGGCAGTCTTTTTTTATTACATCATAAACAACTAATAAGCAACAGATTACAAGAGAAAAACAGCGTTCCAAAAAGTGTTCCACTATTTTGTAACCGATTTTCCGTTCAAGCAGAAACATTATTTCACCCAAACAGAGGCTCCATTTAAAGAAAACAGCGCCTCTGTTTAAGCCATATAGAGCCTTTATTCTGATAAAATAGAGGCTCCGTTTCCCGAATCCAACTATTCTTTCTATATTTGCCACCGAAATAAAACGAACCAGCTAATGAAACGGTTTTTCTCATACATCATCCTCTCCTTCTTCCTGTTGCTTCTGCCCACCGGACAAGCATCTGCCAACAACAACGACTCCATCCGTTTGAGTCTGTTGACTTGTGCCCCCGGAGAGGAAATATATTCCCTATTCGGACACACTGCCATCCGTTACGAAAATCCTTCACAAGGGATTGACGTTGTATTCAACTACGGATTGTTCAGTTTCAACACTCCCAACTTCATCTTCCGCTTCTCGCTCGGAGAAACAGACTATCAACTGGGAGCAACGGATTATGAACGTTTTGCAGCTGAATACGCATTTTTCGGACGCAGCGTATGGCAGCAAACGCTCAATCTGACCGATGAAGAAAAGACAGAACTGATCCGGTTATTACAAGAAAACTATCGTCCGGAAAACCGGGTGTATCGTTATAATTTCTTTTACGATAATTGTGCTACCCGCCCCCGGGACAAGATAGAAGAAAGCATTGCAGGAAAAGTGATTTATCCCGCAGAACCGCAGGATGGCTCCCTCACTTTCCGCGACATTGTACATCAGTATTGCAAAGGACATCCGTGGGCACGTTTCGGCATTGATCTCTGTATCGGAAGTGAAGCCGACCAGCCCATCACACAACGTCAGATGATGTTTGCCCCATTCTACCTGATGGATGCTTTCGATGGTGCACAAATTAAAGGCGATTCTATCCAGCGCCCACTCATAACGGCCAACGAACTGGTTGTTGATGCCACTCCCGAACCGGATGAAAGCGACTGGATGCCTACTCCGCTTCAATGCTCCTTACTCTTATTCATACTGACAGCCGCCGCCACAATCTATGGAATCCGCCGGAGAACCGGATTATGGGGAATCGACCTCTTCCTTTTTGGTATAGCAGGTATTGTGGGATGTGTCCTTGCATTTCTCGCACTCTTCTCCCAACACCCGGCAGTCAGCTCTAATTTCCTATTACTGGTATTCCATCCGGGGCAACTTCTTTTCTTGCCATACATTATATATTGTGTCCGAAAAGGGAAGAAATGTTGGTATTTAACCCTGAATCTGGCGGTTTTAACACTTTTTATAGTGCTTTTTCCGGTAATTCCGCAAAGATTTGACTTTGCTGTTGTACCTTTGGCACTCGTTTTGCTGATACGTTCAGCGAGCAATCTGATTGTGACATCTAAAAAGAAATAATGAAAGGACTACTAACTTCCCTCATCACCGTACTGACTTCACCGGGCTACAAGCCCAGTCACTACCTGCCGCCCCTAAATTAGTGGTAGGGCTGACGATTGACCAATTACGTACGGACTATCTGGAAGCTTTTTCGTCACTCTACGGTGAGAAAGGCTTCAAACGTCTTTGGAAAGAGGGAAGAGTGTTCCATAATGCCGAATATACCTTCTGCGGTATAGACCGCGCTTCTGCCATAGCGGCTATTTATAGCGGTACGACGCCTTCCATGAACGGAATTATTTCTCAACGCTGGATGGATGCCTCTACCCTTCGCCCCGTTAACAGCACAGACGACACGGCATTTATGGGTATTACACCGACCAGACTGTCGCCCCCACCAAACTTCTGACTTCAACCATTGCCGACGAGCTTAAAATAGCGACACAAGGCAAAGGACTCGTATATGCCATTGCACCTGATTGCGATGCCGCACTTTTTGCAGCCGGACATGCCGGAAATGCAGCTTTCTGGCTCAATCCCAACACCGGAAAATGGAGTGGAACCACCTATTATGGAGAGTTTCCGTGGTGGGCAAGCCAATATAACGACCGTCAAGCGATTGATTTCCGTATTGCCGGTATGACATGGGAACCCATATTTCCGCGGGGCATGTACACTTTCCTGCCAGATTGGCGGGATATGCTCTTCAAATATAAATTCGATGATGACCGCAGTAATAAATACCGCCGCTTCATCGCCAGCCCTTTTGTGAATGATGAAGTGAATGCGCTTGCCGAAGAAGCATTGAACAAAAGCTCCATCGGCATGGATGACATTACTGACTTATTGGCACTCACTTACTATGCTGGAAACTATGCGCACAAATCCGTACAGGAATGTGCTATGGAAATACAAGACACCTACGTGCGTCTTGACCGCAGCATTGCCGACCTGCTCGAAGTTCTTGATAAGAAAGTAGGACTACAAAATGTACTTATTTTCGTCACTTCCACCGGATATATAGACAGCGAATCGCCTGATTCGGGATTGTACAAAGTGCCCGGCGGAGAGTTTTACCTCAACCGTTGTGCGGCTCTATTGAATATGTACCTGATGGCTACGTATGGCGAAGGAAAGTATGTGGAAGCTCACCATAACCAGCAGATTTATCTGAATCATAAGTTATTGGAAAAGAAAGAACTGAATCTGGCAGAGATCCAACAAAAGTCAGCAGAATTCCTGATGCAGTTCAGCGGAGTGAACGAAGCCTATTCGGCTAACCGGCTATTGCTGGGTTCATGGACTCCGGAAATCTACAAAATACGTAACGGCTACCACCGCAAACGTTCGGGTGACCTCGTAATCGATGTCCTCCCCGGATGGACTATCGTCAACGAAAACGGCGGCGACAACAAGGTGGTACGTCATTCCTATATTCCCTCACCGCTGATTTTCATGGGACATTCCGTGAAACCGGCCATTATCCAGACACCTGTAACCATTGACCATATTGCGCCTACACTGGCACATTTTATGCGCATCCGGCTCCCAACGCCTGTACTTCTGCTCCTATTACCGACCTGCGGTAAAAATTTACTCACAAAAACAGGGAGCAAAACATAAATAAATCAGCATTTTAATGTAACTTTGCGGAGATTATTCGTCACATAATCGATCGATTCACACAGATTTCTTTCTTGAATCTGTGTGCGGAATGAGAAAATCTATCCGGATGAATGTGGCCTGCAATAAGAAAAAGATAAATAATAAACTAAATAATATAACATGGGATTTAATGAATTTTTAAGCTCGGTTTTCGGAAACAAATCCACACGAGACATGAAAGAAATCAAGCCCTGGGTGGAAAAGATCAAAGCTGCTTACCCGGAGATTGAAAAACTAGACAACGACGCCCTCCGTGCCAAAACGGAAGAACTCAAAAAATATATCCATGAATCAGCTACTGCTGAACGTGCGAAAGTGGAAGAGTTGAAGGCAAGCATTGAAACTCTCGAACTGGAAGACCGCGAAGAAGTCTTCGTACAAATCGATAAGACAGAAAAAGAAATTCTGGAAAAATATGAAAAAGCACTGGACGAAGTACTGCCTGTTGCTTTTTCTATCGTAAAGGCTACTGCCAAACGTTTTACAGAAAATGAAGAAATCGTCGTAACGGCTACCGACTTCGACCGTCAACTGGCTGCTACAAAAGATTTCGTACGCATCGAAGGCGACAAGGCCATCTATCAGAATCACTGGGTAGCCGGTGGTAACGACACATTGTGGAACATGGTTCACTACGATGTACAGCTCTTTGGTGGTGTCGTTCTGCATAAAGGTAAGATTGCGGAAATGGCAACCGGTGAAGGTAAAACATTGGTAGCTACACTCCCGGTATTCCTCAACGCATTGACCGGAAACGGCGTACACGTAGTTACCGTGAATGATTACCTCGCCAAACGTGACTCCGAATGGATGGGTCCTCTTTATATGTTCCACGGTTTGAGCGTTAGATTGTATCGACCGTCATCAGCCGAACTCCGACGCACGTCGTCAGGCATATCTGGCAGATATCACTTTTGGTACAAACAATGAATTCGGTTTCGACTACCTGCGTGACAACATGGCTATCAGCGAAGAACCTTG
>ENA-OQDE01000141-OQDE01000141.1-human-gut-metagenome-genome-assembly--contig:-NODE-141-length-45922-cov-10.240681_pt1 | contig 45922 bp, 47 predicted proteins | sample MGYA00242768_ERZ504595 | MGnify/ENA primary metagenome ERZ504595 (study PRJEB26092, sample SAMD00036307) | human gut metagenome | host: Homo sapiens | study: EMG produced TPA metagenomics assembly of...
CACATCCTGCACATCAGCACCGCACAAGAACTGGATTTGCTTGAAGACAAACCCCTGAGTGAAAAAAAGATTACGGCGGAAGCTTGCGTGTCACATCTATACTTCTATGACAAAGATTATGAAACATTGAAAGGACGTATCAAGTGCAATCCGTCCATCAAAACTTCAGAAGACCGGAATGCTTTACGCAAAGCATTGTCTACCAATCTGATAGATGTAATAGGTACCGACCATGCCCCTCACTTACTGAAAGAAAAGGAAGGGGGAGCATTGAAAGCCGTATCGGGTATGCCGATGATACAGTTTTCATTAGTAGCTATCATGGAATTAGTACGCGAAGGCATATTAAGCATAGAGCAACTGGTTCAGAAAATGTGCCATGCACCGGCCGAACTTTATCATATTGAAAGACGAGGCTACATCCGCCCCGGTTATCAAGCCGACCTCGTATTGGTAAATCCGGATCATGAATGGACTGTAACTGCCGACTGCGTTTTAAGCAAATGCGGATGGACTCCGATGGAAGGACAGAAATTCCACACACGGGTAGAAAAAACATTCGTCAATGGTGATCTGGTTTACAGTGACAACAAGGTAGACCAAAGTCATCGCGGACAAGAATTAAGGTTTAAAAGATGATTGTAAATTACAAGATTCACGAAGTAAGCGAATACATTAACTGGATTTATTTTTTCCATGCATGGGCTTTCAACCCAAGTTTGCCGCCATTGCGGACATACATGGATGTGATTCATGCCGGGCCATGTGGCTCACCGGTTTTGCGGAAGAAGACCGTCCGAAAGCCAGTGAAGCCATGCAGCTTTTCAAAGAGGCAAATCGGATGTTGAATGAACTGGATGCAGCGTATCAGACCCACGGAGTGGTCAATATCATGGATGCCAATGCCGACGGAGATGATCTGCTGCTGAACAGCAAGCGTTTTCCGCTTTTGCGTCAACAAACAGCAAAATTGAAAGAAGATGACCCGTTTTTATGTCTGAGTGACTTTGTGCGTCCATTATCATCGGGTATCACAGACAAAATAGGAGCATTCGCCACTACGGTAGATGCAGAAATGGAGCGGCTCTATGCAGAAGACGATTACAAACGTATGTTAGTGCAAACATTGTCCGACAGACTGGCGGAAGCTACTGCCGAAAAACTACACGAAGATGTACGCAAAAAACTTTGGGGATATGCACCTGATGAAAACCTAAGCGTAAAAGACCTGCATAATGAAAAATATCAAGGGATACGTCCTGCCGTAGGTTATCCTTCCTTGCCCGACCAATCCGTCAATTTCCTATTAGACGAGTTGCTGGATATGAAGCAAATAGGAATTTCATTGACCGAGAATGGTATGATGAAGCCCCATGCCTCTGTATGCGGACTCATGTTTGCCCATCCGGCTTCCCGCTATTTCTCCATCGGAAAAATAGGTGAAGACCAATTGGCAGATTACGCCGCCCGCCGGGGCATGAGTATAGAAGAAACTAAAAAGTTTCTCGCCGCCAATCTATAAAAAACGAATAAATTATGATGCTGATAAAGTTATTTCTGTTTTTTCTACTGCTACTGATATTGCCCGATATGTATATATACAAGGCATATATACGCCGTGTTTCCCAAAAATGGACACATTGCTTATTGGCTTCCCAGTCTGTTTCTTTTATTGGGAATGACATTAGTCTTTTCTATACATGAGCCACGTCCGGATTCCATGCAGCGACTTAGCAATTTCTTATTGATTTTTCTTTGTTTCTCCGTACCCAAGGCACTTTTCGTCATTGTTATCCTGTTTATGAAGCTCCTATATATCATCTCCGGCAAAAAACTGTATGGAGGATATGTAGCAGGAGGATTGGCTTTAGCCTCGTTAATATATGTAATATATGGAGCAACCGAAGGAAAACAGCATTTTCAAATCAGGGAGGTAACCATCAGTTCCGATGAACTTCCCAGCGGCTTTGACGGCTACCGCATTGTACAAATATCTGATATCCATTCCGGCAGCTGGACTGGCAACGGTGCTGCTTTACAGAAGGCTGTAAACCTTATTAATGCACAACATGCCGACCTGGTACTTTTTACAGGTGACCTGGTCAATAACGTGGCAACGGAATTGGACGAATTTATCCCTATTCTAGAACAGATAAAAGGAAAAGACGGAGTGTATTCCGTTTTAGGCAACCATGACTATTCCCCTTATATAAAATGGGAAACGGAAGAAGCTCAAGAAGCCAACCTGAACAGCTTGAAATCCAAACAGGCTGCCATGGGATGGAAAATACTCAATAACGATCATGTCATTCTACATCATCATGGAGACAGTATAGCCCTGGCAGGTGTAGAGAACAGCGGAAATCCCCCATTTCCCAATTATGGAGATCTGCAGAAAGCATTAAAAGGAACGGAAGGAATGTATAAAATATTAATGAGCCATGACCCCACTCATTGGCACAGAGAAGTCTTGCCGGAAAGTGATGTACAGCTAATGCTTTCAGGCCACACCCATGAAATGCAGTTCAGCCTGTTTGGCTTCTCTCCTGCTAAATTCGTATATCCCGAACACAACGGTTTATACCAGGAAGGAAAACAATCCTTGTTTGTCAATATTGGTTTGGGCTACCTGATGTTCCCTATGCGCCTTGGAGCATGGCCGGAAATTACAGTAATCACGTTACATAAAATATAAAATAGTTTTTCTATCTTTGTACAACTAAAATTCAGACAAATGAAAGTACTATATATTTTATACCAACTATTCATAGCACTTCCCATTTTGCTGGTATTAACCATACTTACAGCAATAGTTACCATTATTGGTTCATGGATAGGCAATCCGCATTTTTGGGGATATTATCCGGGAAAAATATGGTCACAGCTTTTCTGCTATGTATTACTTATTCCTGTCAAGGTAGTAGGACATCCGGAAGTACTTAAAAAAACATCCTATGTGTTTGTAGCCAATCATCAAGGCTCTTTCGATATCTTCCTGATTTATGGTTTTCTGGGACGAAACTTTAAATGGATGATGAAAAAAGTCTGCGCAAAATGCCTTTCGTCGGCAAAGCCTGTGAAGCTGCCGGACATATATTCGTTGATAAATCCGGTCCCAAGAAGGTAATAGAAACCATAGAACATGCCCGTCACGTACTACAGGATGGAACTTCTCTAGTGGTATTTCCCGAAGGTGCACGTACTTTTACCGGGCACATGGGATATTTTAAGAAAGGTGCTTTCCAACTGGCAGATGATTTGCAACTTCCCGTAGTACCACTCACTATTATCGGCTCCTTTAATATTCTTCCCCGTACCGGCGGTTTTGTATCCTGGCATCCTATGACATTAGTCGTACATAAGCCATTTATCCGCAAAGCCAGGGAATGGAAAACATCAAAGCAACCATGGAAGAGGCTTACAGGGAAATTGAGAAAGACTTACCTGAAAAATATCAAGGAAAAATAGACAATCCAGACCAAGACAGATAAAAAAGGCTCCTCATTAATGGGGAGCTTTTAATTTTTCCATATTCGAACGGGCTACTGTCACATAATCCTTTACCAAGGAGTTATTTTTAAATCGGTCAGGAGCCTCCTCTATAATTTCCTCAATCAAGGGAGTCATGACAGGATAAGGAAAATTGCTGCACAACATAATGAAAACACCCGGTCCCAATACATTATCATAATTCTTCTGGATAAACTCCTTAGCCAATGCATTCATTTCAGCAGCCAGTTTCTCACGTTCTCTCGTTATCTCACGTTGAATTTCATCCGGTGCTTTTCCATCCATAATCATACGGCTCTCCTGACGCTCCAACTCGTATGCTCTGTCATCCAAAGAAGTCTTTTTTCCCACAAAATCATACAGACGATCATTCAACGGAGTTCCGGTAACTACAATACGGGCATTATCAATACTGATGGATATTTTCCCTTTTTCAATGACAAAAGGCATGATGCTCTCATCATCCATATACAAGGATGCCATTGAAGTAGAATCGGTTATACCTTCCATCTTGAACATTCCATGAATTACCTCTGCCGAATCAATACTCAGCATCCGGTCTCCACTAGGAACTTTTACAAATAGCATTTTCCCATCCAGACGAGAAACAGAAGAACTACCTTCTATCTTATACTCACTGGCACATGAAGTAAAAGCCAATAAAGATACCACAGAGAAAAAAAGTTTATTCATGCTTATCTACGCCCCATTACTATTTTTCGCATACAAAGGTACAATCTATAATTTAGTGACAAAAATATTTTATTAAAATTTAAAACTAAATAGAAGATTATTACCGAGAAGGCAATTTATAGTGCAAAGTTCCCTCTTTTTTTCTATTTTTGTAACCGATATAAGGATAAAGAAATAACAATTAGTACACAACATGAAAAAATTCAAACTTTTATTGCTCGCATTGATGTGTGTAGCATTCTTGCCGTCGAAGGCAGACGAAGGTATGTGGCTGTTGCAACTGATGCAAGAGCAGCATTTGGCAGACCGCATGAAAGCACAAGGCTTACTGCTGGAAGCAGACGACATTTATAACCCGAACCGCGTTTCATTAAAAGATGCAGTAGGCATTTTCGGAGGAGGATGTACCGGTGAAATCATCTCACCGGACGGACTGATCCTGACCAACCACCACTGTGGCTACGGAGCGATACAGCAACATAGCTCGGTAGAACATGACTACCTGACTGACGGTTTTTGGGCAAAAAGCCGCAAAGAAGAGCTACCGACTCCGGGATTGAAGTTCAAATTTGTAGAACGCATTGTCGATGTCACAGATAAAGTAAACAATAAAGTAAAATCAGGCGAAGTAAAAGAAGAGGAAACCTTTGAATACGACTTCCTGAAAAAACTGGCCGACGAGGAACTGAAAGCCAGTGACCTGAACGGAAAAGCAGGTATCAGCGCACAAGCTCTGCCTTTCTATGCAGGCAATAAATTCTATCTGATTTATCTGAAAACCTACAGCGACGTACGCATGGTTGCCGCTCCGCCTTCATCCATCGGTAAATTCGGTGGTGAAACAGACAACTGGATGTGGCCCCGCCATACTTGCGACTTCTCCGTCTTCCGCATTTATGCGGATGCCAACGGCGAACCGGCAGAATATAATGAAAACAATGTTCCTCTGAAAGCCAAAAAGCATCTGGCTATCTCACTGAAAGGTATTAACGAGGGTGACTATGCCATGATTATGGGATTCCCCGGAAGCACCAACCGCTATCTGACTCAAAGTGAAGTGAAACAACGGATGCATTCCACCAACGAACCCCGTATCCGCATACGTGGTGTGCGTCAGGATGTACTGAAGAAAGAAATGGCTGCCAGTGACAAAGTACGTATCCAATACGCCAGCAAATATGCAGGTTCCAGCAACTATTGGAAAAACTCTATCGGCATGAATAAAGCCATTATCGACAATAAGGTATTGGAAACAAAAGCAGAACAGGAAGCCAAGTTCGCAGCATTTGCTAAAGCCAAAGGCAACACTGATTATGAAAAAGTAGTCAGCGAAATTGATGCCGCCATCGAAAAGAGTAATCCTATTCTTTATAACTACACCTGTTTCCGTGAAGTCTTTCAAGGAGGTATAGAATTCGGCACTCCTTATCTGATTCTGGACAAGCTGAAAGACGCAATCAAAAATAAAGATAAAGAAGCGATTAATAAAAATATTGAAACGCTGAAAAAAGTATATGCCGATATACATAACAAAGACTACGATCACGAAGTAGACCGCAAAGTGGCCAAAGCTCTGTTGCCCCTGTATGCCGAAATGGTTCCTGCCAATGCTTTACCTGCCTTCTATACTACCATCCAGAAGGATTTTAAAGGTAACTATGACGCATACGTAGACCATTGTTATGACAATTCCATCTTCTCCAACGAAGCGAATTTCAATAAATTCATCAAGAAACCTACCGTGAAAGCCATAGAAAAAGATCCTATGACTGCATACGTACGGGCTAAATATGACTTGATGGACAAGCTGGGAAACGAACTGGCTGAATCGATGAAAGGCATGGATTTATTACACAAAACTTATGTACGCGGTCTGTGTGAAATGTATTCACCGGAACCCAAAGCTCCGGATGCCAACTTCACCATCCGTCTGACATACGGCAATGTGAAATCATACAATCCCAAAGACGGCGTACACTATAAATACTACACTACGCTGAAAGGTGTCATGGAAAAAGAGGATCCTACCAATCCGGAATTTGTTGTTCCCGCCAAACTGAAAGAATTGTATGAAACAAAAGATTTCGGACGTTATGCATTGCCCAACGGTGATATGCCTGCTTGTTTCCTGACTACCAATGATATTACCGGCGGTAATTCAGGTTCTCCCGTCATCAACGGTAACGGCGAACTCATCGGTGCCGCTTTTGACGGCAACTGGGAATCACTGAGTGGTGACATTAATTTCGACAACAACTTACAGCGTTGTATCGCAGTGGATATACGTTATGTATTATTCATCATCGACAAATTGGGCGGATGCAAACACCTGATTGACGAAATGACTATTGTTGAATAATGAAAAAGATACTATTACTCTCGCTATTTACTTTCACAACCCTTGCCGGCCATGCCGACGAGGGGATGTGGATGCTGACTGATCTGAAAGAACAGAATGCAGCCACCATGTATGATATGGGACTGGATATCAGCATTGATAAAGTATATTGTCCGGACAGCATCAGCCTGAAAGATGCTGTAGTGCATTTCGGAGGTGGTTGTACCGGTGAAATCATTTCTGCCGAAGGTCTTGTGCTGACCAATCATCATTGCGGTTACAGCTATATCCAGCAACACAGTTCGGTAGAACACGACTATCTGACTGACGGCTTCTGGGCTATGAGCCGCAAAGAAGAACTTCCCTGCAAGGGGCTGACTGTCACCTTCATAGACAGAATTCTGGACGTCACTCCTTATGTAAAGGAACAACTGGCCAAAGATGAGGACCCGGAAGGACTGAACTACCTGTCCCCCTCCTATCTGAGCAAAGTAGCCAAACGTTTTGCCGAACAAGAAAATATAGAGATCACTCCGTTCACCGCTTTGGAACTAAAGCCTTTCTACGGAGCCAACCGCTATTACTTGTTTATAAAGACCATCTATAAAGACGTCCGTATGGTAGGCGCTCCTCCTTCCTCCATCGGAAAGTTCGGAGCTGACACCGATAACTGGATGTGGCCCCGTCACTGTGGCGATTTCTCCATGTTCCGCATTTATGCAACACCCGACGGTAAACCTGCTGACTATAACGAAAGCAATGTACCCTTGAAGGTGAAAAAACATCTGACCATCAACCTGGAGGAGTCAAAGAGGGAGACTTCACTTTCGTAATGGGATTTCCCGGACGCAACTGGCGATACATGATTTCGGACGAAGTGGAAGAACGTATGCAGACTACCAACTTCATGCGTAAGACCGTCCGCACCGTACGATTGAATAATCTGCTGGAAGAGATGCTGAAAAGTGATAAAGTACGCATCCAGTATGCCAGCAAATACGCCTCGTCAGCCAATTACTGGAAGAATGCTATCGGTATGAACGAAGGACTGGTTCAGCTGAAAGTACTTGATACGAAAAAGAAACAACAGGAAAAGCTTCTGGCTTACGGACGTGAGACGGGTACTGACGCCTACCAGAAAGCCTTCGATGCTATCCGGGAAATCGTGAGCAAACGCCGGGATGCCGTATATCATCAGCAAGCCATTTACGAAGTTTGCAAACTGGGAACGGAATTCTATAAGATTCCTTCCACAGACAAAGTCCTGCAAGCATTGAAAAAAGGATATAAAGTACCTCATGCTACTAAAGAAATCAATCCGCTGGATCATGCATTAAGCACACTGATCAAACAAGCCGATAAATTTTTCAATAAAGACTATAATCCCGAAATAGACCGTAAAGTTTCCAAAGCTTTGCTGAAAACTTACGCAGAATTAATTCCGGCCGAACAGCGCATCAGCATCTTTAAAGTAATAGACAAAGAATTCAAAGGAAACATTGACGCCTTTGTCGATGCTTGTTTTGATACATCCATCTTCCGAAGCCGTGAAGCCTTTGACAACTTTGTGGCAAAGCCGGATGCCAAGACATTGGAAAATGACCTGATGGTGCAATATGCCAAATCAGTAGACCAAGGTTATGCAGATACCGATGCAGCCATGAAAGCCGAAACCGATGCTTATAATCTGGCCCATAAAACCTGGGTAGAGGGTATGATGAAGCTGAAACAGCATGAAGGCACTCCTATTTATCCGGATGCCAACTCCACGTTACGTTTCACTTATGGTAAAGTAGGTTCATACAGCCCCAAAGACGGTATGGAATACAACTATTACACCACGTTGAAAGGAGTGATGGAAAAAGAGGATCCGAACAACTATGAATTCGTGGTTCCGGCCAAACTGAAGGACTTGTATAACAAGAAAGACTTCGGGCGCTATGCCATGAAAAATGGTGAAATGCCCATCTGTTTTGTTACAGGAACAGACAATACAGGAGGTAATTCCGGCTCCCCCGTTTTCAATAACAAAGGGGAATTGATCGGTACCGGCTTTGACCGCAACTACGAAGGACTGACCGGTGACATTGCTTACAATCCCCAGTTACAACGTGCAGCCTGTGTGGATATCCGCTATACCTTATTTATTATTGATAAGTTTGCAGGAGCGAAACACTTGGTAGATGAAATGACCATTGTGGAATAACAATACCGGACAACTATTTTTTAGAACGCGGACCACACGTAACAAGTGTCGTCCGCGTTCTCCTATTTTTCACAAGATAAGCCTCTATAAACGCGGACAAGAAATGACACTGGTTTCTTAACGTTTTTCCTTCTCCAACTCCTGCGGAATACGGAAAGCCGTATAAAGTTCCAGGACAGCGGCAATGGAAAGACAAACAATCCATTCGTTACGTTTCATGGTAAACATCAATACTCCTGTAAAGACCAGTGCGACAGCCCCGAAAATCTGCTGTCTACGCAAACGCTTGATGATAAAATTCCTTCCATCATAACGATTCCCCATGACCTGCACATAGCCGAACATCACAGCACCCAGCGTATACAGATAAGGCGCAAGCTCCCACCGGGTGATTTGCAACACCGCACCTGCCAGCAGCAGGACTGCCCCTGCCATCGAAATTATATTATAAGATTTACTCATTCTTCAAACACAAAAATATCCTCGTCGGGCTTCTTCATCAAATACTTCTCGCGTGCTATTTTCTCCAAAGCCTCAGGATTCGTGGTCAGTTCCTTCAGTTTCTCCGTATCTTCCTCATATTGCTTTCTATATTTCTCTATCTCACTATTCAGCGCGCTGATCTCACTGCGATGCTTTACCCGCTGAATCAAGCTGTTCTCATCCAGAAAACCAATAACTACAATAAAGATCAGCACCGTAATCATATACTTATGGCGCCGGATGTAGTTCCAAATAGTCAGCAATTTGCTCATACAAAGAATCCCTTTTTTGATTTTTGCAAAGATAGAAATATTTCAAGCAATCCTACCCATAAAAACGGATAATTTATGTACTTTTGCAGAACTCATATTAGAAAAAAGAACTCCGCTTATGGAAAATTATATCGTATCGGCACGAAAATATCGTCCCGCTACATTCGAATCGGTTGTGGGACAACGCGCGTTGACCATCACCTTAAAAAATGCTATTGCCACCGGCAAGCTGGCACATGCCTACCTGTTCTGCGGACCGCGTGGAGTGGGAAAAACAACGTGTGCACGTATCTTTGCCAAAACCATCAACTGCCAGACCCCCACTGCCGAAGGCGAAGCCTGCAATCAGTGTGAGTCTTGTCTGGCATTCAACGAACAGCGTTCTTACAACATACATGAGCTGGATGCCGCCAGCAACAACTCGGTAGAAGATATCCGTTCGCTGATTGAGCAGGTACGTATCCCGCCACAAATCGGCAAGTACAAGGTATATATCATTGATGAGGTCCACATGTTGTCGCAAGCCGCCTTCAATGCTTTTCTGAAAACATTGGAAGAACCGCCTCATCATGCCATCTTCATCCTTGCCACAACGGAAAAGCATAAGATACTGCCGACTATTCTGAGCCGTTGCCAGATTTATGACTTCAACCGCATCGGCATCAAAGACACTATCGACCATCTGCAATACGTTGCCAAACTGGAACATATCAACGCCGAACCCGAAGCCCTGACTGTCATCGCACAGAAAGCCGACGGTGGTATGCGCGACGCTCTTTCCATCTTCGACCAAGTAGTCAGCTTCACAGGTGGGAACATCACTTACAAAAGTGTGATTGAAAACCTGAATGTCTTGGATTACGAATATTATTTCAAGCTGACCGATTTGTTGCTTGAAAACAAAGTTCCCGAATCCATGCTGCTTTTTAACGACGTATTGAAAAAAGGATTTGACGGCAGTCATTTCATCACCGGACTATCCTCTCATTTCCGGGATTTGCTGGTGAGCAAGGACCCTTCCACCCTGCAATTGCTGGAAGTAGGCGCCGGTATCCGCGACCGCTATAAAGAACAAGCACAAAAATGCGACCAGAAATTCCTGTACCGTGCCATGAAGCTATGCAATGATTGTGACCTGAACTATCGTGCAAGCAAAAACAAACGTCTGCTGGTAGAACTGACACTGATTCAATGCGCCCAACTCACTCTGCCCGATGCCGACGATGCAAGTGGTGGGCGTGGCCCTAAGAAGATATTAAAACCCCTATTTACGCAGCAAGCGGCTTCCACAGACGCCACGCAGTCACAGCCTCAGGCTAAAACTGCCGCTGCACAGACCGCAGCAACTGCCGCTCCTCAGCTACAGGGTACAAGTACAGCCGGCAGTATGAACGCAAACCGTCCAAGCCCGCTGCCTCAGACCAGAGAAGAGAAAAAAATCCCGGTGTTCAAGGCGGGCTCACTCGGTATATCCCTGCGCCGTCCTTTGCACGAACAGCAAGCCGCGGAGAAGCAAGAAGCAAAAGCGGCAAGCACCGCTGCCCAAAACGATGCCACATACGAAGATTATATTTTCAATGAAAAAGATCTGGACTATTACTGGCGTGAATTTGCAGCCGCCCTGCCCAAGGAAGAGAAGGCTAACTCCGCACGAATGATGAACATGCATCCGCATTTGTTGAATGACACGACTTTTGAAGTGACAGTAGACAATGATATGGTGGAAAAATATATGGTACAATTGATACCATCGGTTCAGAATCACTTACGCGAACGTCTGCACAACCGGAAAATTACCATGACGGTACGTGTCAGTGCCCCTACCGAGAACATCCGTGCTTACAGCCATGTGGAACGTTTCCAGATGATGAGCAAGAAAAACCCGAATCTGCTGAAATTAAAAGAAGCACTGGGATTGGAGTTATCATAAAACCTATTTAAATAAAAAAACACCGGGAAATCCTTCAAATCCTTCATATTTACACAATACATTGTTTTTCAATGTGTTGTCGTGAAGGATTTTGAAAGGGATCCTTCATAAATGATTCATTGAGCATAAGCTATACTTTTCCAGCCTTTGCGTCAATCAATTTATATCCATAATAATATCCCGATTAGATTGTTTTTACATCCATTATAAAATCAATCTGCCTGAACTATGGGTACTGTTTCTTATTCACCTTTTGTATTCACCACTTTCCGCATTATCATCCATACAGATAAGTGCTGGAAAAAGAAAAATTCTTGAATTGTTCAAATTCAAGAATCTACAACTTTAACTTTTCTACTTTTGCGGAGAGACGGGGATTCGAACCCCGGATACCCTTTTAGGTATACACGCTTTCCAGGCGTGCCTCTTCAACCACTCGAGCACCTCTCCTTTTTTCGGAGTGCAAAAATAGAACAAATTTTCAAAACCAGCAAATATTTGAGTCCACAATCTATCTATTCATTCCAAGAGATACATCTATAAATCGTGATTACGCATCCGATACTCCGCCAATTCCTCATACTTAGTACCCGGACGGCCGTAATTACAATACGGATAAATGGAAATACCACCGCGCGGAGTAAAAATGCCCGTCACCTCAATATATTTAGGATCCATCAGCTTAATCAAATCTTTCATGATGATATTCACGCAATCTTCATGAAAATCGCCATGATTACGGAAACTAAACAAATACAGCTTCAAGCTCTTGCTCTCCACCATTTTCACATCAGGCAGGTAGGAGATACGGATTTCCGCAAAATCGGGCTGTCCTGTAATAGGACACAAACTGGTAAATTCGGGACAGTTAAAACGTACCAATAGTCGTTTCCGGGATGTTTGTTCACAAAGGACTCCAACACTTCGGGAGCATAATCTTGCCTGTACTCGGTCTTCGACCGAGAAGGGTCAATTCATCTTTTCTTTCCATTAAAATCTGTTTTTTTCATATTCATGTTTTCTCTTTCATACCTTGGAATAAAAATTCTCTCCCTGCCAAGTACATCGTTTCACTGAAGTGATGAAACTGTACCACTTGAGTGATGAAACTTCTTCACTTCAGTGATAAAACTTGCTCACTAAAGTGAAACGATATACCCGGCAAGAAAAGAACACCTTTCATACAAAGAGAAAACACCTTCGTTTATCCTATCGTTTCTCTCTTTCCGCCTTTATCTCCAGATACTTTTCCAATCCTTCACGACGGAGCTTACAGGCCGGGCAATGACCGCAGCCATCCCCCTGTACGCCATTATAGCAAGTCAGCGTTTCATGCCGGATCAAATCGAGCACGCCCAATTCGTCCGCCAACGCCCATGTTTCCGCTTTATCAATCCACATCAGCGGAGTATGAAGCACGAACTGCTCGTCCATGGCAAGGTTCAATGTCACATTCAGCGACTTGATAAAAGCATCCCGCAATCGGGATAACCGCTGAAGTCTGTCTGCGACACACCGGTCACGATATGATTGATTCCCAATTCGCGTGCATAGACAGCCGCAATGCTCAGAAAGAACAAATTCCGCCCCGGCACAAACGTATTAGGGAAACTATCGGCAGGCTTCACCTCATCCATCGTTATCGTAGTATCTGTCAGCGAATTTTTACCCAGGTTGCCTATAAAGGAAACATCCATCGCTTTAAACTCCACCCCTGCCTTTCCGGCAATAGCACGGGCCAGCTCCACTTCCTTCACATGCTTTTGTCCATAGATAAAGCTTAAAGCATACACTTTGCGGAAATGTTTTTTTGCCCAAAACAGGCAAGTGGTTGAGTCCTGCCCTCCGCTGAACACAACCAATGCGTCACTTTTATTCATTGTTGACAATTTTTCAATTTACTAATACGCCAATGTGCCAATTGCCGCGCTATGTGGATATGCTGCGCCATATACCGCATGGTAATTGGCTAACCGGCACACTGACACATCAGCATCTTATTAAAGTTCTTTGATTTTCAATACATTGTATGAGATATGCTCATCAAAGACATCACTGCCATCCACCTTCTTGATGTAATTTACCACACGGATGGTAACGGGCAGGATAATAATTTCATAGAGTGTCTTGAGCACTGCCTGAATAACCATCATCTTTATCAGTTCACCGACAGGCATCAAACCTCCAAAGGCAACAGGAAAGAAAATCATGGAATCGGCACTCTCACCCACCAAAGTAGAAGTGATGGCACGAAGTGAAAAGTTCTTTCCTCCCGAAGCCAGCTTCATTTTACTCATGACATAGGCATTGAGAAAAGAGCCGACCAAGAAAGCGGTCAGACTGGCTACAGCGATGCGGGGCGCCATGCCGAAAACGAAGTTGAAGCCCTCCTCTCCTTCCCAAAACGGAGCTGCGGGCATCAGAATGGCAAGCTGCGCCAAAGCTACCACCATGAAATTCATGGCAAAGCCCATCCAAATGATAAGACGTGCCTTGCGGAAGCCCCATACTTCGGCTATACAATCATTGATAATGTAAGAGATAGGAAATACAACCAGTCCGGCAGTTGCCGTAATTTTCCAGATCTGGACAACTTTGGTTTCCAATAAATTTGCTGCGACAAGACATACACAAAACAGTATGCCAAGCAACATGAACGATACAGATACAGTATTATTATTCTTCATTTCTCCTGTTTTTTACGTGGTGTTCTAGAATACACGACCGCTATTCACGGCATCATACGTCTATTTTTTAATTCGGGGTACAAAGATAGAAATTATTTCCGAGTTAACCGGATATAACTGCATTAAATATTCTTATCAAGAAGAAACAGCCTCATCAAATAATTACCTTTTCTATAGCCAAACAGTATGGAACAATGAAAGATGAAGCGTCACAAACAGGTGGGTATCAGTAAAAACGATTTTAGGGGCAGATTGAATCCACCCCTAAAAGACAGGATAAAAAATCCTTTATTCAAACAAAGCAATCGTCTTCTTTATAATTTCGATACACTCCTTTAATTGTTCCTCTGTAATCACCAATGGCGGAGCAAAACGAATAATATTCGTATGTGTCGGTTTGGCCAGCAAACCGTTTTCGGCCAATTTCAAGCAAATCTCCCACGCCAAATCCTTCGTTTCATCATTATTGATTATCAACGCATTCAGCAATCCCTTGCCCCGGACAAAAGAAGCCACACGAGATGTTTCGCACAGTTTTCTCATCTCTTCCCGGAATATCAGTCCCAGCCTGTATGCCCTGTCCGCCAACTGTTCGTCCCGTACTACCTCAAGCGCCGTAACAGCCACTGCCGCAGCAATAGGATTTCCGCCAAAAGTGGAGCCATGTTGCCCCGGACGGATAACATCCATCACTTCATTGCATGATAATACCGCAGAAACAGGACAGGCCCCACCCGATAAAGCCTTTCCCAAAATCAGAATATCCGGATGAACATTCTCATAGTCACAAGCCAGCAATTTACCTGTACGGGCAATGCCGGTCTGCACTTCATCGGCTATAAAAAGTACATTGTGGGCACGGCACAAGTCGTAACATTTTTTCAAATATCCCTCATCGTACATAAGCACCTGCCTCTCCCTGAATGGCTCAACCAGGAATCCGGCCACATGAGGATGTTCGTCCAGCACTTTCGCCAATGCTTCGGCATCATTGTAGGGAATCACGACAAAGCCGGGGGTAAAAGGTCCGTAGTTATTGTAAGCGTCCGGATCAATGGAGAAAGAAACGATAGTGGTAGTACGCCCATGAAAATTATTCCGGCATACAACGATTTCCGCCGTATCCTTGGGAAGCTTTTTTACTTCATACGCCCATTTGCGGCAAAGCTTCAATGCGGTTTCTACCGCCTCGGCTCCCGTATTCATCGGTAAAACCTTGTCATATCCGAAATAACGGGTGACAAATTCTTCATACCGTCCCAACTGGCTGTTATAAAAAGCGCGTGAAGTCAAAGTCAGCCTTCGCGCCTGTTTTACCAACGTATCGATAATACGCGGATGACAATGTCCTTGGTTCACTGCCGAATAAGCGGAAAGGAAATCATAATATTTCTTTCCTTCCACATCCCATACAAACACACCTTCTCCTTTATCCAATACCACAGGAACAGGATGATAATTGTGTGCTCCATGTTTGTTCTCAAGCTCCATCAATTGAGCTGCCGATAATTTTGCATCCATAAGCTTTTTATCATTTAATATTTTTCTTTCTTCAAGAATATTTCCGCCATCATGCAACGGGCACTTCCTCCTCCCAGCGTTTCAATGGTAGGGATGGGCATGGGAAGCAACGCGTTATACTTAGACAGCCGTTGTAACTGGCCTTCATCCAACGAATCGTAAGCACTTTGAGACATCACTAGAAACAATGCGCCTTTCCCGTTCTCCACCTGAAGCATATTTCCGGCAAAGTGATGCATCTGTTCCTCGGAGATGGCAATGATTTCTTTCCCTGTCTGCCGCAAGACGTGACAAACCTGCTCACGCTCTTCCACGTCGTCGATGCTGTCCAGACAAACGACCGCATAATCTGTCGCCACACACATCATGACATTGGTATGATAAATGGGCAGACGCTGTCCGTTTACAGTCTGATAAGCATGAAAGGACACCGGAATAAAATTCTGCTCCTTGCAGAACCGACCAAATAAAGCTTCGTCCACCCTTTGCGACAAAGCCGCGTATGCATAACGGTTCACCCGGTCCAGAATGATTCCCCCGGTCCCCTCCAGAAACCGGTTTTCTTCTTCAAAACCTGTATAATCTACCTTCCGACGGATGCTGAACCCCTCCGACTCTATCCGCTGCAAGATATCCGCCCGTCTTTCCGCCCTGCGGTTTTCCGCAAACATAGGATACAGCACCACCGTTCCGTCGTCGTGAAAGGACACCCAGTTGTTCGGAAATATGGAATCCGGAGTATGAGGTATCGGGGTATCCTGCACCGCTATTACCTCTATGCCGTTTGCACGCAACTTATCCACCATGCCCCGAAATTCCTTCAAGGCACAAGCTTGTACTGTTTCACCTGCCGCAACTGTCCGCTGCTGGAAATAATTGTTGGCCGCTGTTTCTTCATTGAACCCGAGGCCACGGGTTCCACCATCAAAATGTGGTTTGTTGTTTGTTTAGTCATTTTCTCGGATTAATGGTAAGGTGGAGCAGCGCAACAGTCCGCCCATCTTAGATATTTCATAATAAGGTACACGCTCTACCGTCATTCCCCATACCTCTTCCATAAAGGTATTCAGGCGGATAAAGTTCTTTTCAGAAACCACCACCTCAGGAGAGATGGAAAAGACATTCGTATTCATATAGTACATCTCTTCCCGCGTTATTTCAAATACATTCTCCCTGCCGAACAAATCGAGCAGAGTATGATAATCCTGAGGATACATAAATCCGTCCTTATAAATAATCGCATGCCCTTTCCCTACCGGCATAAAGGTACAATCCAGATGCAGAATCCCCGCACGTGGATCTGTATTATGTTTTTTCAGCTCCAAGGGGATGAATATCTTCCCCGGACAGATTTCTTTCAGAAAGGAAAAAGCATACCGGTTGGTACGTGCCGTCTTCATCTGCGGGTAATCGGGCTGGGTATAAAGGCCTACAAACACTATATTATTGTAAAGCACCACATCACCTCCCTCTACGTGCGCCTTTTCGGGAAGGTTGAAAATCTTGTTATAAGCTATCTGATTATAGACCACTTCGTAGGCTTCCTTCTCATCCTCCCGGTTGGGGATGATGTTGGAAACAATAATCTTGTCGTCAATCACAAACCCCACATCACGGGCAAACACCTGATTACAATTCTCCAGTGTCCACGGGCGATAGACCTGTACCCCATATTTCAACAATACGCTTTCAAAACATCTCATCTCTTTGAAAATATCTTCTTCATGGGGGTATATGTTATGCAATACGGACTCGTATGACTTGGCGTCATAAGTTTCTTCCAGCGTGGGGACCTTCCCTATGGAACCGGGTTGTCCAAGCACCACAGCTTTCAATGTAGAAGTTTCATTCTTTACGTTAAGCTGCATAAATCCAATATATTTATGCAAATATAAGAAGTTTACTCAACTAAACAAATGAATTGCCCGAATAATTCTACCCTATTGATTTATCAATTATATTTGTAACCGAAAAAAGAAGGTAAGATGAAAAAACAAGAACTTTATAACAAGGTGATCGCTTATTTTCAAGAAGCGATGCCTGTTGCCGAAACCGAACTTCATTACAATAACCCATTCGAGTTATTGATAGCTGTTATCCTGAGTGCACAATGCACGGACAAACGGGTAAATATGATCACCCCTCCTCTTTACCGGGATTTCCCGACTCCTGAGGCATTGGCCGCTTCGACGCCGGAAGTGATTTATGAATACATACGGAGTGTAAGTTATCCCAACAACAAGGCAAAACACCTGGTGGGCATGGCGCAAATGCTGGTGAAAGATTTTCATAGCGAAGTACCGGGAACATTGGAAGAACTGGTCAAACTGCCGGGAGTGGACGCAAGACAGCCAACGTCATCCAAAGTGTAGTATTCAATAAAGCGGCCATGGCGGTAGATACACATGTGTTCCGCGTGAGCCACCGCATCGGGCTGGTTCCTCAAACCTGCACCACACCGCTGGCTACCGAGAAATATCTGATGAAATATATTCCGAAGGAGATTGTGCCCACCGCACATCATTGGCTTATTTTACACGGAAGATATGTTTGTGTGGCACGGACACCGAAATGTTCGGAATGCGGATTGAACGGATTGTGCCGGTATTCGTTGAAGCCGGCTTTATAAACAAATTTTCATTCCATCGTATGCAAAATGCACATGCGGCGGCAATAACCGTTCAGCATCAGCATGTAATCCTATATGATGACTCATGTGAATAAAATAGGTTTCCCCGGCTCCTATTCTTTGTGCATTGTCCAAAGCCTCCTTCAAATTCTGGTGGGTATGGTGAGGCTGAGGACGCAATGCATTCATTACCAACACATCCAGTCCTTGCAGCAAATCATATTCAGCCCCAGGCATCGTCAACATATCGGTAATCCATGCCATCCGGCCGATACGGTATCCCAAAATGGGCAGTTTGCCGTGCATTACCCGAAGAGGTGTCACCTCTACTTTGTTTCCTTCGGGATTGCCGATAATAAAAGGAGAATCGGGAACAATTTCCTCTAATGTAATACGGGGAACTCCCGGATAAAGATGTTCGGCAAAACAATAAGGAATACGCTGGCGTAAACGCTCTGCCGTATATTGTTCGGCATAAACCGGCACATCGCGAAAACGACAGAAAGGACGCAAATCATCCAAGCCTCCTACATGGTCATAGTGTTCGTGAGTAATCAAAACACCGTCCAACGGCTTGAAATCGTTCAACCGTATCATCTGTTCACGGAAATCGGGACCGCAATCTATCAGAATCCGGAGCCCTTCCGTTTCTACCAGTCCCGAACAACGCAAACGGTTGTCCCGGGGATCGCTGCTGGTGCATACCGGACATTTGCACCCTATTTCGGGTACTCCCGTAGACGTTCCGCTGCCTAGTATTGTAATCTTCATATCATACCTTATATAAAATTCACTTCGGGAGAGATAGCCACCCCGAACTTTTGAAGCACAGACTCCTGTATCCGTCTGGCAAGAGCAATCACTTCATCTCCCGTAGCGCCTCCACAGTTCACCAAGACCAATGCCTGTTGAGAATGAACACCCGCGCGTCCTATTTGTTTGCCTTTCCAGCCGCAACGGTCTATCATCATGCAGCAGGAATCTTCACCCTATTGCCATCCACCTCATAATGTGGCATATCAGGATACTGTTGCTGTACTATTTCAAACTGCCTGCGTGGAATAATCGGATTCATAAAGAAACTTCCGGCATTTCCCTGCACCCGGGGATCGGGCAACTTGGCTTCACGCACGGCAATAATCACCTTTCTTACATTCTCCAATGCCACCTCACCTCCTCGCTTTTCCAATTCGCCACGCACATTTCCATACTCCAGATTAAAAACCGGCTGCTTACTTAAACGATAGGTGACGTAAGTCACTATATATTTACCTTTCAAATCTTTCTTGAAAATGCTTTCACGATAAGCATAACGGCATTCCTCTTTGGTAAAAATCCGTTTCCTGCCGGTTTCCACCTCGACGGTTTCCACACTTACAATCAAATCTTTTGCCTCAACACCATACGCACCGATATTCTGAACGGCAGAAGCACCCACTTCACCGGGAATCAATGACAGATTTTCAGCACCATACCAACTGTTTTTCACGGTATATGCCACAAAATCATCCCACACCTCACCGGCTCCTGCCCTTACCTCTATTTCCTGTTCGTTTTCAGCAACCACCTCATACCCCCGGATAGCCGAATGCAGGACAGTTCCCGCATAATCACCTTTAAAAAGCAGATTGCTTCCTCCGCCAATATGCAACCAGTTACCGGCCATCAGTTTTTTATCCGACAAGATGGATTGCAGCTCTGTCACCGATTCATATTCCACAAACAAAGATGCCTTCACATCCATACCAAATGTATTATGAGGCAACAGAGAGTAGTCTTTTATTTCCTTCATTTACAATCAAATCAATCGCTCAGATCCTCAAACTGCATCAGTTTCCACAGACCGTGGCGCCGTTCAAAATAGAGCGTATTATTAAATCCATTGCCAAAACCTTTCATTTCAATCACCTTCGTATTGGAATGCACATTCTCGTTCTGGCCATAGTTTACATTAGTCAGATTCTCACGAGGCAATACAGGCTGGAATGCGAACCATTGCCCGGCCTCCAAAGTCGTTTCCAGTATCTGAAACTCGTCTTCAGGATCAGCGGTCACAAACTTCAACGGTTCGTGCAAACGAGACAACTGGAAAACAGAATCATTGGCAAAACGTTCATAAAACTCAAAGAAGTCCTCCTTACCGGTATCCTCTCTCGGCATATCCGCAAAATCTATGGCTTCCAGTTTCCACAGCCCCTTCAGCCGCTCAAAATAGTACCGCTTGATTTTTCCCTTCTTCAAGTAAATCCATTCTATCTTGACACTGGTTAGACCCGTATCTTTCTCCATTTCCATGTCTTCTGCCTTATCGAACAGAACTGTATAGGCATCCTGCCGGCTGAATAAAGGATCGTGTTTCCATTGCTCCTTTTCAATGTGCTCTTTCTTTTCCATTGTATAATACGGCAAAGGGAACACGATGCGTGACAATTGTAATTTTTCATCACTGGCAAAATTGTAGAAAAAGTCGGCAAAACTTTCGTCGGCCGTAGCGGGAACCATTGGTTCTTCCTCTACCGCAGCCATCGCTTCTGTTGTGTCCGGGGTTGCAGTCAGCGAATCAATCTCCTCAGTAAGCGTCTCGAAGGGTCCATTTTCTTTTTCCCACCTCCACAGGAGCTTATCAGCATAAGCAGACAAACTCCGATTATAAGTTTTCTCATTTTCTATATTTAGAAAAAATCGATGCAAAAATATCGTTTTTTTTAGTTTTCAGCAAAATATATGGGTTTAATTCGCTAACTTTGCGGTCATTAAAAAATAAAGAAGAAACTATGTTAGCTAAAATAGAACAATTACTTCAGGAAATTGAAGGCTTGCAAGCAGCCAATGCGGAAGAATTGGAAGCCTTGCGCATTAAATATCTTAGCAAAAAAGGAGCGATTAATGAGTTGATGGCAGACTTCCGCAACGTACCTGCCGAGCAGAAAAAAGAGGTGGGTATGAAACTGAACGAGCTGAAGAACAAGGCTCAGGAGCGTATCGCCTCATTGAAAGAAGCTTTCGAAACCCAAGATAACAGCGCAGCCGAAATGGATCTTACCCGTACGCTTATCCCATCGAACTGGGAACACGTCACCCGCTGAGCATTGTAAAGAATGAAATCATTGATATATTCCATCGGCTGGGCTTCAGTATTGCCGACGGTCCCGAAATAGAAGACGACTTGCACGTATTCACTGCCATGAATTTTGCCGAAGACCATCCTGCACGTGATATGCAAGATACTTTCTTCATCGAAGCCAATCAGGAAGATGTGAAAAAGAACATCGTACTTCGCACTCACACCTCTTCCGTACAGGCAAGAGCTATGGAACATTCGCAACCTCCTATCCGCATCATCTGTCCGGGACGTGTATACCGCAATGAAGCGATCAGTTATCGTGCCCATGCATTCTTCCATCAAGTGGAAGCACTCTACATTGACAAGAATGTATCATTCACTGATTTGAAGCAGGTATTGCTGTTGTTTGCCAAAGAAATGTTCGGCGAAGATACTCAAATCCGTCTGCGTCCGTCCTATTTCCCGTTCACCGAACCAAGTGCCGAAATGGATATCAGTTGTAATATTTGCGGCGGAAAAGGTTGTCCGTTCTGTAAAGGCACAGGCTGGGTGGAAATTCTGGGATGTGGTATGGTGGATCCGAATGTATTGGAAGCCAACGGCATTGACAGCAAAGTTTACTCAGGCTATGCGCTAGGTATGGGTATTGAACGCATTACCAACTTGAAATATCGTGTAAACGACTTACGATTATTCTCTGAAAACGATACCCGCTTCCTGAAAGAATTCGAAGCAGCCAATTAATAATGTGTCAATGTGACCATGTGCTGATATGCCAATTGCCATGCGGAATAGAACGCGGTCAATTGGCATATTAACATATTGCCACATTAGCATATTGATACATTGACATATTAGCACATTATTGCTTATGAAGGACAAGCTGATTACCAAAAATTATATAGAAATACTGGCAGCCAATTTTCTATTATTCTTTGGATTCTGGTTACTGATGCCTGTATTGCCTTTCTATCTGGCAGAAGTTTTTGACGCCAACAAAACAACCATAGGGGCCGTACTTTCCTGTTACACCATTGCCGCCCTGTGCATACGCCCCTTTTCCGGCTATCTGTTAGATACATTTGCCCGCAAACCACTTTATCTGTTGGCTTATTTCACTTTTACCGCCATCTTCGGAGGATATCTCATTGCAGGAACACTAACCTTATTTATTTTATTCCGCATTATACACGGAGTATCATTCGGCATGGTGACAGTCAGCGGAAATACCATTGTCATTGATATCATGCCTTCTTCACGTCGTGGGGAAGGATTAGGATATTATGGGCTGGCAAACAATATAGCCATGTCCATCGGACCGATGACCGGACTCTTCCTACATGATGCAGGAGCAGACTATACGCTTATCTTCTGTTGCTCATTAGGTTCCTGCCTGATAGGATTTCTATGCGCCTCATTGGTAAAGACCACCTACAAACCTCCTGTAAAACGAGAACCGATATCATTGGACCGCTTTATTTTGCTTAAAGGAATACCGGCAGGTTTCAGTCTGTTATTACTATCCATCCCTTATGGCATGACCACCAATTACGTTGCAATGTATGCCAAGCAAATAGGTATCCAGTCATCCACCGGTTTCTTCTTCACCTTCATGGCGTTGGGAATGGCAGTTTCCCGTCTTTTCTCCGGACGCCTGGTAGACCGGGGAATGGTTACTCAAGTTATTGAAGCCGGCCTGTATCTGGTCTGCTTCTGTTTCTTCGGTTTGAGTTCATGCGGATGGCTGACAACATGGAGTCTGCAATGGACCACTTATTTTCTGTTCACCATAGCTCTTTTACTAGGTATTGGGTTTGGAACCATGTTCCCTGCCTATAACACGCTGTTTGTGAACTTGGCCCCCAACAACCAGCGTGGTACGGCAACCAGTACCTACTTGACTTCGTGGGATGTAGGTATAGGCGCCGGCATGTTATTGGGCGGATATATAGCAGAAATAGCCACCTTCAAGATGGCCTATCTATTCGGAGCCGCACTCACTGTTATTTCGTTATTTTATTTTAGAAGCAAAGTGGCTCCCCACTTCCACCGACATAAGTTGCGCTAATCCTTATATGTCAGTACCATGATATGGGAAAGCCGGTCGTTCACAACCGACAATTGGGTTGAAAGAATAAACGAATGGAATAAAGGAGCATTCTCCAACAGAAATGCCGGCAAATAAGGCTCGAAACGTTCCGGGTTGCGGGAAATCTTGTTCATGTCCGCCACAAGCATAAAGGCTGCATCACGTGAAAGATTGGCTACACATTCATTGAACAATGTCCTGCTATTTCTTTCGTAGGCCTCTTCCATATAATTTGCCATGGAATCTTTATCAGCAGAAATAATCAAACTATCTTCCCTTATATCCGGAATATTCTTCAATTTTTCGGCCATCTGGTTCACACAGCCGCATGAATCAGGCATAAAAGTATCTCCGGTGAGGTACACCACATCACTGTTCATGTGAAAGTCAAACTCACTCCAACAGCCACTGTTATCCTGCAAGAAAGGCATAGACGGTGTACGTCCGTATAAAGTCAGGAAGTTATGCGTTTTCTTTTTCTGCATCGCTTTGGCAAACACGGGATCATTACTCAATGCTTTCTCTTCATCCTCACGCGCATCAATCACTTTCTCTATCAAACTCTTCTGATAACTCACCACATAGAATCCCGCCTCGCTATAGACAGCTAGAAAATCATTATTGCCCAATGGATAGACTGCTATAGTTTTTCCTCTGTATTTCTCTTTTTTAGGTGAAAAACTTCCCGGAGTTCTCTCTAACAACATATCTCCCAATGTTTCCTTATCATCAGCCCCCATACGGAAATATACCACCTGGTCACGCGGAGTACCCGGAGAATGGAAACTGACCACCACCCGGCTCATCTTACTGCTCAGACCATGAGCAGTGTTAGTGGTATATTCGTTCAAACCTCCCAACACATAATTAAACAAACCGGGAAACTGGAAATTACCCAGTTCTTCAGAATAGTTCAATTGAGGAAATTCATTCAGAAAATAATTAATATTATCACTCTCCAACACACCGATGCAATCAGCCGGTACAAGTGAGAAGAGATTGATCTCACGACTCTTATCCGTCAGGCTTAATTTAGCAAAGCCATAAAAGCCCACAGCCGTACAAAACAATACCACTGATAGCACCATACCCAACTTGGCAACTGTCCGCAATCTCATACCCTACCTATATTTATATTTTTTTGCAAATATAGCAAATTATTTAAGGAAACAAACAAAAATCTTCAAAATTCCACCTTCTTTCTTATTATCCGTAAATGGTTCCGGTAGAAAATTCCAACGCTCCCCATTTAATCATAGCGTTAAATAACCTAACAAAAGAATAAGAGGATAGTTCTTCCGGCCGGATATCTTTTTCTTTTATAATTCCGTTGTCAATCAATGCTGTACGGCAAGTCCCTCTCAACAAAGGTAATTTAGGTGTGAACCAATCCTTACCATCAAACAAGGCAATATTAGCTATGGAAGTATCGGTCAGCAGTCCGCGTCTGACAATTAAAATATCATCCGTTCTCCACGGCAGGCAAAAAGCCGGTTTAAAGCTTCCCTGTCTGTACTTTTATAAGTATAATCTATATCATCCGAATAAACCAACTGCAAAGAATGTACCGGACGCATCTGATAGGCTTCATAACTAATTTCTTTTATTCCACTTCCATCATAAATCACCCTACATTTCATTCCGTTCATCTCCGGTGTCAATTTCAGGTATTCACCTAATTCTATGCCGGCACAGTCCGGCCAGAATGATGAAGGGTATTGTTCAGTCTTTCATTATGATAAGACAAATTACACGCTTTTCCTTGTTCTATCCGTATAGTTTCAATAAATGGGTACATAAATCTTCTGTATCATTTCATTATATTCACTTTGTAAATCACTCTTTGAAGTAATTCCTCCCCCCGCCTTATAATAAAGATTCTCTCCTTCCTGTTCTAAAAAACGGATCATCACCGCACTGTCTAAAGTCCTGCCGTCACAATAACCCATTATGCCCGTATAAAATCCACGCTCATAATTTTCCGCTTCTTCAATAATATCCATCGTCTTGGATTTGGGCGCTCCGGTTATGGAACCGGCTGGTAACAAACGAAATATAATATCTCCTATATGCGATGGGTAATCATCGGGCAAGACACCACATATTTCGGAGCTTGTCTGAAAGATAGGTCCCTTATTGGTTTCAAGCCGGTCACAATAACGATAGCGGACAACCCTGACCTGTTCCGCCACCATACTCAAATCATTACGAATCAGATCTACAATGGTAGCATGTTCGGCAGTTTCCTTAGAATCATCCATCAACAGTTTTTCCGCATTAGGTAAGGTAGCGTCAATCGTTCCTTTCATGGGGAAAGATTTTATCTCGCCATCTTCTATACGAACAAAAATTTCGGGTGAGAAACAGACCAGTTTATCTTTCAACCAAAGTCTATAAAGCGCTTTGGAGTAACGGAACACATCCTCCAAAGTAAGATTAGTACTGACAGGAACCTTGCAAGTCAAATTAGCGAGATAGCTGTTACCTGCCAGAATATTCCGTTTTACGATTTCAAAAGCCTGCCGGTAGTCTGTCAAAGACATTGGAACAAAGTTCCAGTCTATCTGCCCACTGTAACTTTCTGTTACAGTATCCACATTTTTCACTCCATTAAAGTTATAACGGCAACGGGTAGAATCAATCCGACTTATTTCCTCTATCAAGGAACACTGCTGTTTATAATCTATAATAAAAAGGAAAGGCTTCCGGCTACCCGCCAGCTCATTCATACGTTTTATAGCTTCCGGTCTTTTATATTGTTGCATTTTTAGCTGTTAAATTATCTTGTAACAATCATTTTTCAAGGGGAACAAAGTTAAGAATTTAAAGTAAACGCAGCAAGAAAAAGCAAGGTTGATGATAATACAGCAAGAATGCAGTCTATTAAGCAGTTAGGTGTTTAACTCATAATACTGCATAAGCTGAAAAAGGAGGTCCGCCAAAAGCTGCGAAAGACTTCAGTTCCCATATCGTTACTGATATAACAGGAACAAGAAACGGCACAACGGGTTCTATTTCAGTAATTTGCACAGTTTTTCATACCTGAGGACAACTCGCTTGATATTAACTTTGTAACGATCAAAAAAGTATGAAAACGAGTATGAGCAGATCGACCTTCAAAATCCTCTTCTACGTGAAGAAGGGCAGCGAGAGAGCCAACGGCTATCTCCCCCTGATGTGCCGTCTTACGGTGGACGGCGAAATCAAGCAGTTCAGCTGCAAGCTGGACGTGCCCCCGAAACTTTGGGACGTGAAAACGGCACGTGCCACGGGCAAGAGCGCCGAGGCGCAGAAAATTAATGCGGCGGTTGACCGGATACGTGTGGACGTGAACCGCCGTTACCAGGAACTGATGCAGTCCGACGGCTATGTCACCGCCGCCAGGCTGAGGGACGCCTGCCTCGGGCTGGGCGTGAAACGCGAGACGCTGCTGAAGCTCTTCGAGCAGCACAATGAGGAGTTCATCAAGAAAGTGGGACATAGCCGCGTGCAGGGAACATACAACCGCTACCGTACCATATACAGGCACCTTTGCGAGTTCGTCCCGAAAGTGTACCGACGTGACGACATCCCCCTGAAGGAACTCAACCTGACGTTCATCAACAACTTCGAGTATTTCCTGCGTACGGAGAAGAAATGCCGCACCAATACCGTATGGGGTTACATGATCGGGCTCAAGCACGTCATCTCCATCGCCCGCAACAGCGGTGCGCTTCCCTTCAACCCCTTCGCCGGGTACATCAACTCCCCCGAGAGCGTTGACCGGGGCTACCTGACGGAGCGTGAGATACAGACGCTGATGGAGGCTCCGGTGAAAAGCGGGACCTGCGAACTGGTACGCGACCTCTTCATCTTCTCCGTGTTCACCGGACTGGCATACGCGGACGTGAAGGCACTGACGACCGATCGGCTCCAGACCTTCTTCGACGGCAACCTCTGGATCATCACCCGCCGTCGCAAGACAAACACCGAGTCCAACATCCGCCTGCTGGACGTGCCCAAGCGCATCATAGAGAAGTACAAGGGGCTGTCCAAGGACGACCATGTATTTCCGGTACCGAGCAACGGCAGATGCAACACCATATTGAAGGAACTTGGCAGGCAGTGCGGTTTCAAGATACGGTTGACCTATCATGTGGCCCGGCATACGAACGCCACCACCGTGCTGCTCTCGCACGGTGTGCCCATCGAGACCGTAAGCCGTCTTTTGGGGCATACGGATTTGAAAACCACCCAGATATATGCCCGGATAACCAACCAGAAGATCAGCAGCGACATGGAAATCCTGTCCCATAAGCTGGAAAAGATGGAGAAGGAAATATGCGATGCCATCTGAGGAAATGGTATTTACGAAAGGAACGATTTTTCCCCTTCCTCATCAAAGTTCGTCCGTCCCTGCGGGACTCCGCGTTTTCCCTCCGGTTTCCGGCAGAATTTCCGCATGGTGAAATTTTCTACCGGAAAACGCTCCGAAAGCGCAGGGATGGACGTAAGAGGGATTCAGAAGGCGAAAACTGCGACCGACGTAGTGCATGTGCGACAAGGAAAAGAACTGTCCGGGAGCCCCTTTTCATGCCGTACCCCGGCATGAGACCGCTTTCCTCTCCGGCTGTGGTGAAGGCTCTCCTGCTCCCTCTGCATTGCATATGCGGGTTGTTCCGCCCATATCCACGTCAGACGGTATTGCCTGCCTTTCCTTGGTAGAAACGGCTTGTCGCAACGGGCGGCGTGACACAAACTTTCCGGATATGGAGGAACATTCCGGAAAATACACCGTACATTTGCACATCGAACCAATAATAACCGAATAACCGTTAAAAGAACATGGCTAAAATTAAAGTCCAAAATACAGAAGTGACAATCATCACGTACAATGACAAGGATTATATCTCCCTGACCGACATGGTCCGCAATATGGAAAACGGTCCCGCCCTTATTGAAAAGTGGCTGCGTAACAAGAATACCGTCGAGTTTCTGGGCATATGGGAGGAGATGTACAATCCGGATTTAATTCCCCCGAATTCGAGGGAATTAAAAACGAGGCCGGGCTGAACCGTTTCGTCCTTTCCGTCAAACAATGGGTGGAAAAGACCAACTCCAAAGGTATCATCGCCAAGGCCGGACGCTATGGAGGGACTTACGCGCACAAGGATATCGCGTTCGAGTTTGCCACGTGGGTATCCCCTCAATTCAAGCTGTACCTGCTGAAAGAGTTCCAGCGGTTGAAAGAGGAGGAACAGGCCCAGCTCGGCTGGAGTGCGAAACGGGAACTGTCAAAGATCAACTACCGCATACATACCGATGCCATCAGGCAGAACCTGATACCGGTGGAAGTCACCCCCGCACAGGCCGGCGTCATCTATGCGGAAGAGGCGGACGTGCTCAACGTGGCCATGTTCGGGATGACCGCCAGGATGTGGCGTGAGCAGAATCCCGGTCTGAAGGGCAATATCCGTGACTATGCCTCCATCAATGAACTGATCTGCCTCTCCAATATGGAAAACCTGAATGCCGTATTCATAGACCAGGGCATACCGCAGGGCGAACGGCTCGTGAGACTGAACCGGATAGCCATCCAGCAGATGCGTGTGCTGGAAGATGATGGCGGACGAAAACTGCTTGAATGAGAATTCCGGCAGGCAACGCATCGGCATGTCCGTAAACGGGGCAAGGAGGTGAAATGCCGCCTGATCCACATTCATGCATGGGATATGGGATACTGAAGCTACGGAACGGCTTACGGCCTGATATCAAGTGCCATAACCGTTCCGTGGCAGGGTATTGTTCGGAACACATTCCCGAATGAGGTCTTCCATGATTTTAAAAGACTCCGTATTTCGAAAGGAACAACGTACACATACAATTTCTCCGGAACGGCTAACCTTCCTGTCACTTCCCTGTAATCCTCCCCAAAATCAACACTGCCGTATAAACCGCATGAAAGCCCGGGCACGCTTTCTGTTTCCAATCCCATATCCGTTCCTTCCGCAATATCACATATTGCCGTTCTCGTTCCATATCCTTGAATATTTCTCCAAACATGCCGAAGACAGAAAAACCGCATGGTATTTTAGATTCTCACCGGACAGGCAATAGACAGGAGGAATCCGTCATCCTCATTTCTTGCGGCAAAAATAGTTGTTTTTCAGACCGGTCCCGCAAGGCGGCCCTGCGGCTGGTTGCTCGTGAAAATCTTCCTCACGCTTTGCGTGAGCGTATTTTTTCACGGCAAGCCTTGCCGGAGACCGCCGAAAAACAAACAGGAGGAAGCACAAGAAATAAGAATGCCTACCCGTGTAGGCCATGTATAACTCAAAAAAATATAAGGCTATGGCAGACAAGAGCGCAGAAAAGGAAAAACTGTTCAACGAGTGGTTCACAAAATCCTATGACAGGTTGAGAGGAACGTTACGCCGGTACGGAATGCTGGACGAGGACAATTTCCATGACACCTACCTTTTCGTAAGAAGGCAGGTGCTGGTTCCCGGAAAGGACATAACGGACTATGACGCGTATTTCATCGGATGCTACAAAAAGGCGGCCCTGGTAAAGATTAAAAGGGAGAACCGGTATGCACACCCTGAAGATGATTTCTTCCTCCGATGTGGCGAGGAGGCAAAATTCCTTTCCGAGGACGACCTGAACGGGTGCGAGAGGCTGGTGAGAGACATACTGCGTTTCGTAAGGCAGAAGTTCTCCTACGAGGAATACCGGATGTTCATGCTCAGGTTCTATGAAGCGCAGTTCTCGTTCAAGGCGCTGGCGGAATGCATGGGTATCTCGGCATCGGCCATATCGCAGAAAGTATGCAGGATAGTGGACGCGGTACGTACCCACAGCGGTTTCGCATGGAGAAGTCAGATGCTGGCGGTGGAAAGCTTCATGTATTGAAAAACGAAAACAGTTTAACCGATAAAAGAAGGACAATTATGGCACTGATAGTATACAACAGGGAAAACTCCCGTCCGCAGGAAGTCACATACAAGGGTAAGCGGACCATCAACCTTGACAGCAGGGGGACTGTCTATCTGTCAAAGACGATGTCAATCGAATTGGGAATCCTCGGTGGCGGACGGGTGAACTTCGCCCACGACGACGAGACGGGTGACTGGTATATCTGCCGGGCCGACGACAGCGAGGGGTTCATCGTCTGGAAGGACAAAAGATGCGCAAGGTTCTCGGCAGGGTTTATCGTGCAGAGGCTCATGCGGCAGGCGAAGGTGGAGAGGAAGAGCGTGCAGTTCATGATGCGAGGATGCCGGTAGAGATTGGCGGAGTGGCCTATTACAAGATACTGCTCTCGAATCCGATACTCAAATAGAGACATGGGCCGGAGGAGTCCGGCTGTATATGACATGACGGAGACAGGCGCATCCGACGGGACAAAAGCCGGAGGATGTGCCTGTTTTTATGCGCCGCCATTACGGGAACGGACCGTTCTATCGATACACGGACAGCCCGCCCCAATTTCATAATGACATAATGGAATAAAGGCCTTGAGAATAAAAGTAGTGCCCTTTGCAATATAATAAAATTGGAAGCGTATGAAAAGAACTTTTGTAATTGATGGGATTTTGATAGATTTATTCATCGCGTCTGTTATATCTGGATTTAGACCGCATGTGACTGGGCGTGGGAACAGCCATGAAATCTGGCATAATTTGGCTATGTTTCATGTTTTGGGCAGTGTGCTGTTCCCTGTTGCCATAATATTCCATATGGCAACACACTGGGATTGATATAAGGGAATCATAAAAAATGGAATAGGCAAAAAAACAAGGCCACAGCTGTTCTCTCTATCATATTTTTACTGCTGTCCCTATTTCCCGTAGGGGATGTGTGGAACATAGAAAGCAGCCTGAAACGCACAGGCGAAAAGGCCGGCTGCAATGTCCACGTCAGCCCACACACAGCCAAATATACATTTGCCAATGATAAAAAGCAAGTATTCCTTTCGCTTAAACATCTCATAACCAGCACTGAACAAATAATGTCTGCTTCCATGTCATTCCTGTCCTAATAAGCAACATTGCATTCTTAGTATTTAGTCGTTGCAAGGTGGCAACTCTTTATGAAAAATTATATTGGAAACTTATATAACAGAAAAACATACCTCATTAAAATCTTAAACAATTTGACTCTTGCTAAAAAATATTTCCAAAAAAATGCAGGAAAATAACTTTTTTATTAAATGTATTTATATATTTGCATATAAATATCAAAATAACCTTTTTTAAAAAACTAATTTGTTAACATATTAACTTAAATATTTAATCTATGACAAAAACTATTTAAAAACCATTTCTACAATTCACCAATCAAAACCAAATTGTTTCAAATACATTTTTAATATTAAATCTATGAAAAAAATCAACTAAAGCTGATAAGCGTGATGTTGCTTTTATCTGGATTTTCTACCGGATATCTTCAAGCCGCACCTTATGCAGCAACTACGGGCATGTATTCTGCGCAACAGAATAATGTATGCACAGGCATCGTGGTGGATCAAAACGGTGAGACCGTTATTGGTGCATCATTGGTTGTCAAAGGTACAACCAACGGAACTATAACCGGACTGGATGGTGACTTTAGTATTCCTAATGTAAAAAAAGGTGATATTATTGTTGCCTCATATGTAGGTTATGTAAATGTGGAAGTTGTGTGGAATGGAAAACCTTTAAAAATCATTTTGAAAGAAGATTCCAAAACTTTGGATGAAGTGGTGGTTGTAGGTTATGGCAGTACTACCAAACGTGACTTGATTGCCTCTGTATCAACGGTAAAGACTGACCAAATGGCAAATATTCCTGTTACCAACATTGCACAAGGTCTGGCAGGGCGTGCCCCCGGCTTGATTGTGCAAGCCAGCGGAGGTGGTATCAATTCAACTCCCAGCATCAGTATCCGTGGAGGAGGAGCTCCCATCTATGTGATTGACGGGGTTATCCGCTCTGCTGCCGACTTCCAAAATTTAAGTCCGGATGATATTGAGGCAATGTCAATATTGAAGGACGCCTCGGCAACGGCAGTTTACGGTTCACGGGCTACCAACGGTATTATTCAGGTGACTACCAAGCGTGGAAAGGAAGGCAAGCCCACAGTTGAATACGATTTCAACATGAGTTTTTCACAGCCATCTATCTGGCCGGAAAAATGGGGTCTTATGACCGTGCTGTCTATGCCAACATTGCCCGTGCCAATGATGGTGCCGAACCTATGTACAGTGAAGAAGCGTTGGAGGCTTTTCGCACCGGTAGCGATCCGTTGAACTTTGCCAATACTGACTGGCGTAAATTAGTGTTGAATGACTGGGCTCCACAAAGTAAGCATTCGATACGTGTAACCGGAGGATCACAAAACAACCAGTATTATGTTTCTTTGGGACATATCGACCAGAATTCGCTTTATAAAAACGACAACCACTGGATGAAACGCACGAATTTCCGTTTGGCACAGTCTTCGTTCATTGAGTCCATCGGTCTGCGCATTAATGCAACCATTGACGGTTATTGGCAAAAGACCACCCATCCCAATACCTCCACGGCGAGCAATTATTATGCGGTTTTCTCACACATAAACGACCGGCCCTCCACTTATCCGGGTGTCAACAAGTATGGACTTCCCTATAACCTGACTGATAATCCGGTGGCGGAAACAGCCAAAGATGCTGGTTATAACCGTAATGTTGACAATGTGATCAACGGTCGTGGCGAAGTGGTCTGGGAAGTGCCTTGGGTGGAAGGTCTGAAGGTACGTGCAGCCAGCAATTATCGCTATTACGGTTCCAAGAATAAAAGTTGGCGTAAAGATGCCGCCCAATATGATTGGGATTCACAAGAAGCCACTTATGCCAACAAACCCGAACTTAGTGTGACTAACGGGTCAGGCTATTCATTCACCAATCAGGCATTTATAGAGTATGCCAATCTGTTCGGCAAACATTCATTGTCGGCTTTGGCAGGTTTTGAGCAATACTATGAATGGGGTGACAGTTATTGGGGGAAGCGTACCAACTATACATTTGACATAGATCAGATTGAGGTTGGTGATGCCAATTCCCAAACCAATGGCGGTAGTGAAGCCGAACTGGGACGCGCTGCTTGGATCGGGCAGGTGAAATATAATTATGCCAATAAATATTACGCGGAAGGAAGCATACGTTATGATGGTTCTGACAGGTTTGCACCCGGCAACCGCTGGGGCGCTTTTTTCAGCGGATCGTTAGGATGGGTGGTGACGGAGGAAGGCTTCATGCAACCACTGGTAGAAAAAAATATCCTGAACTCATTGAAGCTCCGCCTCTCTTATGGTGAAACCGGTCTGGATGAGTCTGCGGGCCGTTTCCAATATATGACCACCTATAGTTATAATCCTTATGCCTATGTTGTTAACGGAAAATATACTCCCGGATTTACAGAAGGAGACTTGGCTTCTCCGGACTTGACATGGTATACCACCAGACAGATGGACTTCGGTTTTGACTTTGCTTCCTTGAACAACCGCCTTTATGGCTCATTTGATTATTTTTACTACTCGACAAAGGGCTATTTGGTGGCTCCGCGTGGTGACAGTTATCTCAATACCGCCTTGGGCGTAGGGCTGCCCAGGGTAAAATCGGATAGTGAACACCGTCGTGCCGGATTTGAACTTCAACTGGGCTGGAGAGATGATATCGGTGACTTTAAGTACGATGTGTCAGCCAATCTCACCTACTTTGATGAACTGATGGCCCTGGATGAAAGTGAAGGTGAGTCATCCGTGATGAATCCATATCAACGGACTCAGCAGAATAAAGGATATTACGGTCTGCTGTATCATAACTTAGGATATTACGTAAGTGCTGAGGACGTTTACAATTCGGTAGGTTTTACCGGTGCCTTGAATTCTGGTTATCTTACAGCTGGCGATATAAAGTATCAGGATACGAATGGCGACGGTCAGATTACTGATGCGGACAAACGCCGTTTGGGAAAATCAGGCAAGCCGCGTGGACAATTCGGCATCAATTTAAATATGAGTTATAAGGGCTTTTATCTGAGTGCCCTGTTCCAAGGATCTACTAAATTTAATATGTATGTTGCAGGTAGTTTGGGTATGCAGACCGGCCAGACCTACGGCATGCCAGTGGCTTACGATTATCAAACAGACTTTTGGACTCCGGATAACCGTGACGCACAATACCCGCGTCTGATGGCAAATACAGCCTTGAATCAGAATAACAACTACGCAAGCAGTGACTTTTGGCTGATTAACGGTGCTTACCTGCGTATGAAGGACTTTCAGTTCGGCTATGATTTTAAATACAGCCTGCTGAAAAATGTCTCTTGGCTGACCCGTTGTAAGATGGGCATATCCGGTCAGAATATTTTTACCATTTCGCAAGCGACCAAATATGGAATGGATCCGGAACCGTCCGATACCAACTATTACGGTTATCCGGTTGAAAGAACCATAGCATTGACTTTAAATTTAGGATTTTAAATAATTGTATGATGAGAAATAGTATATAAATATGGAATATTGGGTATCAGCCTTATGATACTGAACTCTTGCATCGACACGCTGGATACACGCCCGACAACAAGTTTTGATGATGAGACCGTATGGGGCAGCAAAGCCACCATGGAAGGTTTTATCAACTCCACCTATGATGCAGTAATTAATAGCGGATATGCCGGCAGTGGATCCAGCATTTCCTGGGAAGCAAGAACTCCCAACGGTGTGCTCTGCTCACAGGTTGGCGAGGGTATTGACAACGTAGCCACAGAATTGGGATTGAGCACAGGCAATGATTGGGGAGTCAACCGTTTTGGCTTGTTGCGTAAAGTCAATATGATTATTACCAATGTGCAAAACAGCTCTACCTTAAACGAAACAGAAAAGATAGAGCTAAAGGCACATGGAAACTTGATGCGTGGTATGATTTTCTTTGACCAGGCACGTAAGATGGGACGTTTTGTTCCTGTAAAAGAAGTCTTTACAGTTGAGAATCCTGAGGCTGTCAATATTCCGATGACCGAGGATGTATCGGAAAGCTACAAGTTAATCATAGAAGATTTGCAAATTGCGGCAAACGACCTGCCGATCGAGAATGCTTCTGGTTTGCCAACACGTTGGGCGGCGGGAGTTTTACTGAGCCGAGCCGCCCTGCAAGCCTATGCCTATACCGGTGATGCCTCTTATCTGGACGTGGCTATTAAAGCTGCCAATGATGTGATCAGCAATAGTGGGGTTGAGTTAAGCAATTCAAACGGTCTTTTCAACGAAACGGATTTATATAATCCGGAAATTCTCTGGGGATATTACCGTGAAAAAGAAAATACGTATGTCTCCAGTTTTGAAGAACTGATGCGTACTTATCCGAATGTATCCACCGATAACGTGATCAATTCCCAATCGCCGGTAGCATTAAAACAGGCAAATGGGCAGACATTCGAAGGGTGGGCCATTTACTTTCCCACACAAGACCTGGTTGACCAGTTTCTTGTGACCGATGAGGAAACCGGTAAGGCAATGCCTTGGTATGAAACTTCCCAATATAAAAATAACGTAACCGTACTTGACCCTTCCAGTATTACTGAAGCAGGTCAGGTGGATGCATACAAGCAAGTAAATGGTGATGCACGCCGTATTCCTACGCCACAAGATTTAAACCAGCTTAACAAAAGCTATCCCACTTTTACCCGTTACCATCAGTTAAACAAGGGGGCTGACCGGGATTTGAGCGAACTGATGTACAGCGGGCGTGACCGCCGTTTCTATACTGCCATAGTTTATGACAAATGCTCCTGGATTGGTGAGACTGTTGAGCTCAATTTGGGTGGAAACCTCTCAGCAGGTGTCCGTGACAAGGAAGATGGAGGCTGGTACAATACCACTACCGGTTATTATTGGCGTAAAGGCAACATTGAAAACCCTACACCCAGAGCTTACCATAATTGCCAGGTGGCATTGCATTTCAATATCGTTCGATTGGGAGAGGCCTATATGAACCTTGCTGAAGCCTATCTGCTGAAACATGATGTGCCCAATGCGGTGAAAGCATTGAACATGACACGTACCATACATGGCGGATTGAGCGAGTCTACTGCCGCTACAGAAGAAGAAGCGTGGGCGGATTATATTCGTGAACGAAACTGTGAGCTGACTAATGAGGGCGGTGACATTTATTACAGTTATCTGCGTTGGGGGAAATATGGCGGTTATGCCAATCATGGTCGTGATGCCGGAGATATCATTTATGACCTTGACCGGCCGGTATACAAGATGTCCATCAGCCGGGACCGGAGCAAGTTGCTGGTTGGTCAAATGACCCTGAACAATAGCGCCCAGCGTAAATTTACAGAAAAACGCTATCTTTTGCCAATTAACCAAAGTTTTCTGAATACCCGTGAGGCTTATGGTTTGGATCATGTACAAAATAAAGGCTGGTAATCCATTAATTTATAGACAATGAATATGAAAAAAATATTTAATATTATTACAATCTTGCTTTTGACTGTATTTACAACATCTTGCCTGGATAGCAATCTCGAAGATCTGGATACATATAAAGGCAAAGATATCATCGGCATAGCCGGTGTTTATCATCGTTATTATGGTTCTCAAACCATTCCTGCAGTGGTGAACAACAAGTTCTGCAATCGGCCTTGAGTTATGATAATTTTCAGGCGGATGCAGAAACAGGAACAAGTTCTTTTGAATGCAAGCTTCCCAGCAATTTCCCGGCTGAAGAAAGACCTAAATTCACGATGTCAAATGTAGTGGTTTCACTTAATATTTCTACAGCAGCCATGATTCAACCCATAGACGGAGCAGCCGTACTGGGTAAACCGGGGGACTGGAGCAAACCCAACAAATATGAAATCACCGCTGCCGATGGAAGTAAAAAGGTATGGACTATTACAGCGTATTTCTTACAAGAATAATTTCCTGAACAAATAATTGAAGAATCGGGAAGATTTGATGGGGTGGAAACGGCTGCGCTGTCCATCTCATCTCTTCCTTAAATATTAAAATACTAACATAATACATGAGTATGCGTAAAACATTATTTTCAATAGCGACGGCTTTATTATGCTTTACTGGTTGTACGTCAGTCCCTAAAACTTGTGAACAGCCTTATGAACCCATTCAGATAGCCGTACCCGAACGTCCTGCCGGGCAACAGGATGCGGTTGGACTGACAGCACCTAAAATTGACACGGTCCGTGTAGGTTTTATTGGGGTGGGCATGCGTGGCATCAGTGCCGTGGAGCGTTGGACCCACATCCCGGGTGTACAAATCAAAGCGTTGTGCGATTTGCGTCCTGAACTGGTGGAAAAGGCACAAAAGACGCTGGTCAGTTCCGGTATGCCGGAAGCTGCGACTTACTCAGGTGCGGAAGATGCTTGGAAACAATTATGCAACCGTGACGACATTGACCTTGTTTATGTTGTAACGGACTGGAAACATCATGCCGAAATGGGTGTCTACGCCATGGAACATGGCAAACATGTAGCCATTGAAGTTCCTGCAGCCATGACACTGAACGAAATATGGGCACTGATAAATACATCCGAAAAGACACGTAAGCATTGTATGCAATTAGAGAATTGCGTATATGACTTTTTTGAATTGACCACATTGAATATGGCACAACAAGGCTTGTTTGGTGAAATTCTGCATGTTGAAGGCGCTTATATCCACAATTTGGAAGAGTTTTGGCCTTACTATTGGAACAACTGGCGGTTGGACTATAACCGTGCTTTCCGTGGTGATATTTATGCCACCCATGGCATGGGACCGGCCTGTCAGTTACTTGACATTCACCGTGGTGACCGTATGAAAACGTTGGTGGCAATGGATACCAAAGCTGTAACCGGTCCGAAATTAGTAAAACAATACCAGAAAGAAAGCGCACCGGATTTCCAAAACGGTGACCATACCATGACCTTTATCCGTACCGAAAAGGGAAAAACGATTCATATTCAACATGATGTAATGAATCCACGCCCTTACAGCCGCATGTATCAATTGACAGGTACCAATGGATATGCCAACAAATATCCCATTGAGGAGTACTGCTTCCGCCCCGACCAAATCCGGACCGTTGATATGCCTGACCATGAGAATCTCAATATGCATACGGCTGTTTCCAATACGGTGAAAGAATCCTTGATGAGAAAATATAAACATCCTATCCATCAGGAATTGGAAGAAGCTGCCAAGAAGGTAGGCGGGCATGGTGGAATGGATTATCTAATGGATTACCGTCTGGTATATTGCCTGCGTAATGGATTACCGTTGGATATGGACGTATATGATTTGGCAGAATGGTGCTGCATGGCTGAGCTTACCCGGATTTCAATAGAAAACGGAAATGTTCCTGTAGCTGTTCCTGATTTTACTCGTGGTTATTGGAATAAAATACAAGGATATCGTCATGCTTGGACAGAATAAATTGATTCTGACAATATAAAATACTGACTGTGTATATAGCTGATTTAGGTTAATTAACAACAAAGATTTGTCTAAAAACACCTGTTGTGAAATATGTGTTTTTAGACAACTTTTTATAGAAATTATCCATCTTTCTATAAATATTATCTATAGGCATTGGTACATTTTTCCAAATATCTCACAAAAATCCTTGCGGTAGATTTCTTTTCCACACAGTTTGTAGTTCATATTATAGATTTATGCATCTTTGTCCTCAGTGTTTTAATCCTTCTTCGGAACATAGTGACTCTTTTGCTTTCCGCCTGTATTTCCTGAGCCTGTGATTCTGTATGAATCTTTATTCTTAAAGATACGAAATCTTAGGTAATAACAAGCCTTTGTTTGTGAAGTCGGGGCTTTGTGCATGAATGAAGAAGGTGTGACACACCTCCTTCATTCATGATCCCATACGGAACTTTCCTAAAGTTCCTCCGGCCTGGTTCGCGCCTCCCGGTAGCAGCTGTCAAGCAGCTTCTCGATGTCGGAAGAACGGTACAATATCTTGCCGCCCAGCCGGGTGAAGGCAAGCAGGCCGCTGTCACGGTACTGTTGCAGGCTGCGGCGGCTCACTTTCAGCTTTTCAGCCAGTTCGCGGTCCGTATAGAAGTTCTCGCCCGCCATCGCCGGTGACCTGCCGGCAAAGAGACGCTCCATGGAAACGGAGAGACGTTCGACGGTGGAGAAGAACTCTCTTATATGCTCGCTGCTCTCACGGGTGAGCAGACGGTTATCGGTATTCATCATGACTTGATCTTTTTTTGTTCGACATTCGTTTTTCATGGCCTTTCAGATCGACCTTCCCATATTTTCAGCCCGCTTGCGGCGCTCCTCCACTATCCGGATGATGCTTTCCACGTCCCCGGGCTTGTAATAAGTCTTATGGCAGATCTGTGTGTATGCCAGCGTGCCGTTGTCACGCAGGGTCTGCAGGGTTCTCGGGCTGACCTTCAGCAGCAGGCACACCTCCTGGTTGTCCAGCCATTTCTTCTCTTCCATGTCACCGTACAGCCGGCAGAGGGTGTCCAGCCGGTCCGCGAACGTCCGGAAGGCCGAGAGCATCGCCTCGAAGGTCCTTGCCTCAATGTTCACTATTTCCATAATCAATGTAATTTCAGGTTTGACATCTGTTTCATTCTCTTTTCGGATCCGGATTCCGTGCCGCAATTTAGTGAATCCCGGCGGAACATCCTGGATTTCAAGACAGGATGACTACCTTTGACACCATATGCGTACTTGTTTCATCCGCAAAGTAAATGATTGTCCCCGGATATGGTTCCGGCCCTTCATCAGATGTCATTATATGTCATCAGATGTCATGGAAATCGGATTTTAACATTCATTTTCTTTTAGTAAACAGACGTTCAGATCCGTTCCCGAAGAGTGGGAAATTTCCGGTGCGTATATTTGTGAAGTCATCACCGTCAGACCGATCCAACAATATGAATAACGCGGCAAACCCCGCCAATCGGACCCGTCCGTTTCACACCGTCTGTTATTATCGTTTTATTTGCTTCCGACAACCGGGCAAACGGGTAGACCGTGCCCACAGTATCAACCATCTAAAATCCATGTACAATGAAAAGTGAACCGACTGAAAAACCGAGAAGAAAGAAAACGGCGGTATCCGAAACCGCAGACAGAAAGAACAGCCGTAGTCTCGAGCCCGGCCACGACGAGTGGTGGGAAAGACTCATGATGGAACCAGGTCCGGGGGAATCCGCCGGTACGGACGCTTCCGTGACGGAATCGATGATTCCATCCGGGCTCGTTGCGGAGGAGGTGTCCGGGGAGGCGGGAAGAAAGGACACCCCGCCGGAACCGGAAGACCCCGTGAGAAGAAGGACGAGCGGCAGGCAGCGCAGGGCCTCGCTGGAGGAGTACCGGGAAACGTACCTCACCGTCCCGAAGATCAGGAACCGCAAGACGGTGTTCGTCAGTGAGGATGTGAGGGACGAACTGGACGCCGTCGTCCGCAGGCTCGGCGGGCGTGGCATGAGCGTTTCCGGACTGCTGGAGAACCTTGCCAGGGAGCATCTTGCCGCCTACCGTGGGGACATCGAGCAGTGGAGAAAAATCTGACAGCCTGTTACCGGGCGTGGAGTATACCCGATGTATGCACAGTCCCCTGTGTACCGCTTCAATGTGGAAAATGCGGGGGGATTTTTCTGTGGGGGAGCAAGGGTATGTTTCCGGATTCCCGAAAACCCTTGCTCCCCGCGCCCGGCGGTTGCAGGGAGGGCAAATCCGCTCCCGCCGGTCACAGATTTTGGAATGAAAGAAGTACGGACGAAAAAGAAAAAACATATGACAAAGGATGTGAATGGGATGAAGAAAAAACGCGGCCGTCCGGCACTGGGCAGGACGCGTAAATTGACCAAAGGCGTGACGGTGAAGTTCTCCCCCGTCAGCTACGAGGCTCTCAGGTTCAGGGCAGGGAAATCCGGCCGGAGTCTGGCGGTCTATATCAGGGAGGCGGCACTGGCGACCACCGTGACGGCAAGGCATACACCGGAGGAGAACGCACTGTTGCGCAGCCTGGCGGGAATGGCTAACAACCTGAACCAACTGACAAAGCTCTCACACCAGACAGGCTTTTACAGGACAAGGCTGCTGATAGAGGGGCTGCTGGGAAAGCTGAAGCGGATCATGGATGATTACAGGCCTAAAGAAGGATAGCCTCATGATAGGGAAGATCAGGAAAGGCCGCTCGTTCGGTGGCTGCATACGCTACGTGACGCAGAAGGACGACGCAAAAATCATCGCCTCGGAAGGTGTGCTGCTGGGAACGGCAGAAGAGATGGCGCGAAGTTTCCGGTGGCAATGCCTGCTGAATCCGGACGTGACGAAACCGGTGGGACACATCGCGCTCAGCTTCAAGCCGGAGGACGCACCGAGGCTGACCGACGCGTTCATGGCAAGTCTGGCGGAGGAATACCTGGAGCTGATGGGGATACGAAACACGCAGTTCATCGTGGTGAGGCATCACGGGACGGACAACCCGCACTGCCACATCGTCTTCAACCGGGTGGACTTCGATGGGAAAGTGATTTCCGACAGCAACGATTTCAGGCGCAACGAGAGGGTGACGAAAATGCTCAAGGAGAAGTATTCGCTCACCTATTCCGAAGGCAAACAGTCCGTTAAAACGGAAAAGCTGCACGCTTCCGAGAGGGTGAAATACGAGATATACCGTGCGGTTAAGGAAGCTTTGAAGAGTGCAGATACATGGAAAGAATTTCAAAATAAGCTCTTAAAAATGGGCGTGGAAATGGAATTCAAGTACAAGGGAAACACTAATGAAGTGCAGGGCATCCGCTTTATCAAGGATAACCAGTCATTCAAGGGGAGTGAGATTGACCGCAGTTTCAGCTGGTCAAGGCTGGATGCGGCATTGGACCGTAACCATGTCACATCCCTGGAACATGACGTTTCCCGAAAGCAACCGTACCATGAACAAAGTCATGGTTCTGTTATTGATAACCTGGTCGAAGTCACCGGTACGGGTGGCGTGTTCATGCCGTCGGTGGCACCGACGGAGGACGAGAAAGAGGCGGAACGCCTGCGGAGAAAGAAGAAGCGCAGGAAAGGAAGGGGGGTGTAAACTAGTATGTATAACGAAAAAACTTTGAAAGATGAAAGAGGAAAATTATCTGGAAGGCATCTACGGATGTCTTGAAAGGATCGAGAAGAAAGTGGAGATATTATCATCCGCCCCGGTAGATAAAAATAACGCAGTAACGGGCGGTGAGACCGGAATTGCCATGTTACGGGAAATCAGGGACGGGCTTGAACGGGATTTGAACGGAATCCGGAAATCGTTCAGCCAATATGCCGGAACGCTCCTCGCCGTCAGCAAAAGCATGCAGGACGTGTCCGGCAGGAACCCGTTGCCGGACAGGACCGCTGAAATCCTGGCCGGGATAAGAAAAACCGGGGAGCAGACCTCGGAGGAGATCAAGGCCCTGCTGAAGACAGCCGGTGACCATGCAAGGATCCGCAACGAGCACCGCCATACTGTCAGCATCGAGTCCAAAGGTATACTTTGGACTTTCACCGGGATGTTCGCGATGGTCACCGTCCTGGCAGTCGCCCTCCATGCGGCCAGACAGCCGGACTACGACCGTGCCGACAACGACCTGAAATACCGCTACATCAGGATGAAGGGCGAAGCATCGCCTGAAAATATCTCCGGACTGGAAAATATTTTCGGATTCAACCGTGACAACGGCAAGATAAACCAAATGCGCAAGGATGTGGAAGCCTACGAGGAAGCGGTACACGAGCGGGCCGCCCTTATCGAGCAGGCACGGTTAAAGGAGCGTGCGGCAAGGGAGCTGGGAAACAAGGCCGACTCGATCAGGGGCAGAAATTCAAAAAGGCGGAGATGATATGGCAAGGGTGAAAGTCAAATTCCGATCGTCGGCAGCCGATGGCTGACAAGGAACGGTATTTTACCGGATGGTACATAACCGCATGGCTCGCCAGCAAAAGACGGGCTACCACCTTTTGATAATTTTGCATTCTGTATAATTTTAAATCAGAGAGTTTATGGCTACAGTAAAAATTAAATTCAGACCTTCTTCTGTGGACGGCAGAGAGGGTACGGTTTATTATCAAGTGATTCACGGACGTGTGGCAAGGCAGATCAATACCTCTTGCAAGCTGTTTCCTGCCGAATGGAGCAAGCGGCATTCCCGGATTGTCATCGCGTCATCCGATGAGGACAGACGACAATATCTATTGCTATTGGATAAAAAAATAGCGGAAGATACCGACCGTCTGGAGAATGTCATCACAGCTCTGGAACGGAAGGGAGGTACTTTCACCGCCGATGATGTAACCTCTGCCTTTTACGATGGACATTGCGGGCTGTCTTTTTCCGTATTTATGCGGGAGGTCACCAACGGTCTGAAACGCCTGGGCAAGATACGGACAAGCGAGACCTACACCTCTACCCTTAACAGTTTCATGCGTTTCATGGAGGGAAGGGACATACCGCCCTGTGATATGGATTCCGACCTGATGATCGCATACGAGGCGTGGCTGAAATCAGGCGGGGTTTCCATGAATACCATCTCTTTTTACATGCGCAACCTGCGGGCGGTATATAACCGTGCCGTGGAGAAAGAACTCGTTATCCAGCGTTTCCCCTTCAGACATGTCTATACGGGAGTCGAGAGAACGACGAAGCGGGCCGTTCCCCTGCGTGCGATAAAACAACTCATGACATTGGACCTGTCACTTCATCCGGCCAAGAGGTTTGCAAGGGACATGCTGCTTCTCAGTTTTTACACAAGGGGGATGTCCATGATCGATATGGTGTTCCTGAAAAAGAAGGATCTCAACAACGGCATCCTCTCATACCGGCGGAAAAAAACCGGTCAACAACTTTTTGTAAAATGGGAGCCGTGCATGCAGGAGATCGTGGACCATTACAATATTCCCGGCTCCCCGTACCTTCTTCCCATTATCGCCAGACCGGGCATGGACGAGAGAAAGCAATATATCAACGCATCCCATCGTATCAACAGATATTTGAAAGCTATCGGAAAAGAACTGGGCTTGTCCGTCCCCCTGACCCATTACGTCGCGCGCCATTCCTGGGCCAGTGCGGCCCGGAGTAAGAATATTCCGATTTCCGTAATCAGCGAAGGTATGGGACATGATTCGGAAAACACAACGAGGATCTATCTGACCACATTGGACACTGCCACCATTGATAAGGCGAACAGATTGATTTTAAATTCCTTATGCAGGGAATAACAAACATATCGAGCGGACAGACGCTTTCTTTTCGAGAGAAGTGAAAAAAGAATTTCCTGAATAAGGAATACTTGTTCACGGAATAATCTTGGATGTAAGAATGTTCAGGGATGATAAAATGTTAAGCAAAAATTATGATCTCTTCGTAAGAGATGAATAACCGGATGCAAAATTACGAAAAATATTGAGAATAACCACAAAATGAGTAAAAAAATAACAATGGGACACGAGCCGATCCTTGAAACCGCAAAACGGATTGTTGAGCGAACTGCTTTTTAGAAGAAGGCAAAGTGTTTATTATCAGACTGTTTTATTCATATATGTCGCATTGTTCATCTCTTACGAAGAGAAGTGCAACAGAAGCAGGTGCAAACGCACCTGAAAATCCGCCAGATATAATGGCAAACAGACGCAGATTTCTGTTCTGATCGGGAATGAAGCAATGGAACAAGAACAGGGAGAAATCCCGAACTTTTACGAACTGTATTTATAACTGCCTGATTGATAGAAATATTCACAATCTTGCAGGATTGATAAATATGTCCTGAAGCGAAATGGCGGCATTTACAAGGATCGAAAAAGGAATGAGGTGGTACGTAATGCGCGACTTGAAAAGGGCAAACGCCAAAGTACCCGCTTATAAGCTGTTGGAAGGAATGAAGATGGAGGTTTTCGTTCCTATGAAATGGCACTTGGTCACCCGCAAGGGAATACGTATCCGTGAGGAAGTGCCCTTCATACAGGACTTGCTCTTCGTGCATGAGACACAAAACAACCTTGACGCCGTCGTGGAAAAGACACCTACCTCCAATATCGCTGGCTGCGTGGCACGTGGCGCGAGCCAATGACGGTAGCTGATAGGGACATGGAGCATTTCATCCGTGCCGTGAACGCCACTGAATCCCCCAGGTATTACCTGCCGGAAGAGATTATCCCAGCCATGTACGGGCGTAAGATCCGCATCGAGGGCGGACCGCTCAGCGGATACGAGGGGAGCCTGCTCACGACACGGGGCTCCAAGGTCAAACGCCTGCTCGTCGAACTGGAGGGATTTCTTGCCGTAGGAGTGGAGGTTGATCCCGAGTATATACAACTTATCTGACAGAACTGCCTGTGGCTTTCATTTCCAATTTTTCCGCTCCTTCTTTATTTGAAACGGTCGATTCTATTCAGGCAGCCGTATGTTGATAGTTAAAACCAATTGGATTTGATAATGTTTTTTGTGAAATATTTACTTATTTAATATAATATATTAT
>ENA-OQDE01000142-OQDE01000142.1-human-gut-metagenome-genome-assembly--contig:-NODE-142-length-45863-cov-6.472035_pt1 | contig 45863 bp, 54 predicted proteins | sample MGYA00242768_ERZ504595 | MGnify/ENA primary metagenome ERZ504595 (study PRJEB26092, sample SAMD00036307) | human gut metagenome | host: Homo sapiens | study: EMG produced TPA metagenomics assembly of...
TATATAAGTTGTGCATACTGATTTTATAACTTAATGTATTGAGCAACACTAAGTTACAAATAAATTCTTGTATGTACAACTTTTCTTTCATATAAATTTATCTATTATTTTAATTCCGCCAACGGGTGAGGTTACTATGGTGCTATTAGCTTCGATGGTAGCGTTTCAAGTATGCAATATGCTTGGAATACGAATGAGTTTGATTCCATTAGTTATGGTCATCGGATATGTCATACAAAAACTACTATACCATCTTTGCTGTATCTCAGCAAGGTATATTGTTGATGCAATTCCTCCATCACTTCTAATATCTATCAAAAAGTGTGTGAGTAAAAAGATACAGCCTTTAGCATATTCACCTACCTCAAACTGTAAAGAAGTCCAGAAGAAGCGAATGGAGCTATTTCATTATGAATACCAACGTGAGCAGCAACAATACCAATGGCAAAAAGAACGAGAAGAAGATGAAAAGTTGAATGCTATCCTAAGATACACACGAGATATATTTAAGCGTTTTGATTTGGAGGAAACAGAGATTTACCAAATATGCGAATCTGTCCGCTATTTTGCAGCTAACCGTCAAGTGCTTTCTGCAACCGAAATTCATATCAAGAAGCGTACCTCCCTCACTCAAATCTCGTTGAAGAACTTTGCTTGGAATATCGCTTTTCAATATAATATAGGTGGAGATATGACTACATCATTCGTAATGGTGACATTCGCAGAGTGGTTTACTAATTCAACATTTGATACTATTAGGAAGAATCTGCGTACAACCACAGGACGGCACAAGATTGAAATTGATGAGAATATCTTATCAAAATACATTGTTTGAGCCTCTTTTCCACTTCCTGATAATAATTATTATAGGAAGTAGTGCTGATGTCGGATAAATTATATAATTTTGCTCTGTGATTAAAACATTTTACCTCATGGCTAATTTAAACAGATTAAAAGTGGTACTTGCAGAGCAACAGAAAACAGGAAAATGGCTTGCAGAGCAAATTGGGAAGTCCAACTGTACTGTAAGTAAATGGTGCAGCAATTCGGTTCAGCCAGACCTTAAAACGCTTAATGATATAGCCAATGTTCTTAATATTGACGTGAAAGACCTAATTGTCAGCAGTAATCATAACTGATTTATTGTCATGGAAGTAAACAAGAAAGAACTCAAAGAACAAGAGATACGCACTCTGTTCATTACTCCTGCGCTCCAACGAAAAGGTTGGGCTGTAAGTGTAAATATGCGTGAAGAGTACTATTTTACAGATGGTCGAGTACTTGTTATTGGCAATCAACATTCAGTAGCGGAGGGCAAAAAAGCGGATTACCTATTATATCATAAAGGTAAGCCCATTGCGGTAGTTGAAGCTAAAGATAATAAACATGCGGTTGGGGGGGCATTCAACAAGCTATGGATTATGCCAAATCCTTGACCTTAAATTTGCCTACTCCAGTAATGGCGATGCGTTCTTGGAACATGACTTTATCACGGGGAAAGAAACAGAAATTAAGTTAGAGGACTTTCCGACAGAGGAAGAACTATATAACCGTTATCTTGAATCCAAAAGCTACACATCGGAGGAGCTCAATATAATAGAAACACCTTTCTACTATGATGCTCATAGCCATGAACCAAGATATTATCAACGTATAGCAGTTGACCGTACAGTAGAAGCTATCGCAAGAGGACTACAACGTGTCCTTGTAGTAATGGCAACTGGTACTGGTAAGACTTTTACTGCATTCCAGATTATCCATAAACTTCATAAGAGTAAAGCAAAGAAAAAGATACTTTATCTTGCAGACCGCAATGTTCTTATAGACCAAACAATGGTTCAGGACTTCAAACCTTTCAAGAAGCAGGGTATAATAACTAAAATAATCTCACCTAAAGAAGGAGAAGCTAAGATTAATTCTGCGTTTGAGGTGTATATGGCTTTATACCACCAATTAGTCGGGAAAGAGGGTAAACCAGACCCATTCTTGGAGGTGCAGCCAAATTTCTTTGATTTAATTATTGTCGATGAGTGTCATAGAGGAAGTGCAAAAGACGATTCCGCATGGCGCAAGGTATTGGAATATTTTAGTGCGGCTACCCAAATTGGTATGACAGCCACACCGAAAGCTGACGAAGGAGCAAACAACTTGGATTATTTCGGTGAACCAGTATATACCTATTCACTTCTTCAAGGCATTCAAGATGGTTTCTTAGCTCCATACAGAGTTACAGCAGACTTTATTAATATTGATTTACAAGGATGGACTCCAGAAGAAGGTGAAATAGATTTATTAGGCAAGGAGATTGAACAGAAACTATATCAAAGACAGAATATAGGTCGTGATCTTGCCATCAAGTTAAGGCGTAAAGTAGTAGCACATAGGATAACCCAAATGTTACATGACATTGGTCGTATGACAAAGACAATCGTATTCTGTTCTGATATTGAGGAAGCTGCCGAAATGCGGACGCTGCTTATCAATATGAATAGCGATTTATGTAAAAAGTCGCCTTACTATGTTACACGTATTGTTGGCGAGGATAAAGAAGGTAAGAAACAACTGGACAATTTCATTAGTGTAGATGAGCCTTATCCTGTAATTGTTACCACATCTGAACTTTTATCTACAGGAGTGGACTGCAAAACTTGTGGTTTAATCGTCATAGACAAAGAAATTGGTTCTATGACTGAATTTAAGCAAATCATTGGACGAGGTACACGACTTAGAAAAGACAAGGGCAAATGGCATTTGGAAATCCTTGATTTCCGCAATGCTACCGCAAAATTCAAAGATCCAGCATTTGATGGCGACCCGGAACCACCAAAAGGAGGAGGGAAAAAGCCCAAGCCTTACAAAATCATAGATGCTCCAGAAATTCCAATAGTATCTGAGCCTCGTGAGAAATATCTTATCAGCGGTAAGAATATTCGCATTGCCCATGAAATCGTTTCAGTGTTAGGAGAAGATGGCAAGACGATGAGAACGGAAAGTGTTCAGTCGTTTGCTAAAAAGCAATTATTACGCCATTACCAAACTTTGGATGATTTTATCCAAACGTGGACGGAGGCAGAACGCAAACAAGCCATTATGGATGAATTGAAAGAATATGCTATTCTGATAGATGCTGTACGTGAAGCTAATCCGGCATTGAAGGATGCCGACATCTTTGATGTGATATGCCACGTTGCGTTTGACCAACCGCCATTAACAAGGAAAGAGAGAGCAAACAATGTAAAGAAGCGTAATTACTTCGGGAAGTACGAAGGTAAAGCCCGTGAAGTATTGGAGGCTCTTCTTGACAAATATGCAGAGAATGGTATTCTCGACTTTGAAAAGGCAAATATTTTGGAGATACCGCCGTTCAACAGCATAGGAAAACCAACAAAAATCATAAAGTTATTTGGCGGTAAGGTTGCTTTTGAGCAAGCCATCAGAGAACTAGAATATCAAATTTATAAATCAGCTTAAAAATGGCAGTAAACAACATCATAAAGCGAATCCAAAATATAATGCGCCAAGACGCTGGTATCAATGGTGACGCACAGAGAATTGAACAAATGACTTGGATGTTTTTCTTGAAAGTCTATGACACTCAGGAAGAAACTTGGGAATACAAAGATGAAAACTACAAGTCTATCATCCCCGAAGATTTGCGTTGGCGTAAATGGGCAGTAGATGAAAAAGACGGTGAAGCATTAACAGGAGAAGCATTGCTCTCTTTTGTCAATGAAAAACTGTTCCCTACTTTAAAGAATCTTCCGATAGACGCCAATACACCAAGAGCCAAAAGCATTGTTCTAGAAACATTTGCTGACTTAAACCAGTATATGAAGAATGGAACGCTTTTGCGTCAAGTGGTCAACATCGTAAATGAAATCGAATTTGACGATGCTGATGACCGCCACACATTTGGAGATATTTATGAGGGAATCTTGAAAGACTTGCAATCAGCAGGCAATGCAGGTGAGTTCTATACTCCACGTGCTTTGACAGACTTTATCGTGATGATGCTTGACCCGAAATTGGGCGAGACCTTTGGTGACTTCACCAGTGGTACAGGCGGCTTCCTTACCTCTGCTCTCAATTATATGAGTAAGAGCGTCAGTTCTGCCGAAGATGGAGAAAAACTGCAAAATGCAGTCGTGGGACAAGAATGGAAACCGCTACCTTATCTTTTGAGTATAACAAATCTGTTACTCCATGATATTGAAGCTCCCAATATAGCTAACTGTGATTCGCTTGGAACAAATATCACTGATTTCAAGGAAAGCGATAAAGTGGATGTTATCGGTATGAATCCTCCGTATGGTGGTAGCACAGAAGATAGTGTAAAAAGCAATTTCCCGGTGCAGTACCGTTCAAGTGAAACAGCGGATTTGTTCATAGCCCTTATCATGTACCGCCTCAAAGTTGGTGGTAGATGCGGTGTGATTATCCCAGATGGTTTCTTGTTTGGTACGGATGGAGCAAAACTTGCACTTAAAGAAAATTTACTCCGCAAGTTCAATCTGCATACCATCATCCGTTTACCGGGCTCGATATTCTCCCCATATACCTCTATTGCAACCAACATTCTTTTCTTTAATAATGAAGAAGCAGAGGGCTGCGAAGAAGGATTCAAGACTAAAGAGATATGGTTCTATCGCTTGGATATGCCGGAAGACTACAAGCACTTCTCAAAGACCAAACCAATGAAGGTGGAGCATACCCTACCTATTCAGGAATGGTGGAAAGACAGGAAAGAAATTATCAGTGATGAAGTGGGAGAAAAGAGCCGTGTGTTCACTGCCCAACAGTTGATTGATTTGGATTGCAACTTCGACCAGTGCAAGTTCCCGAAAGAGGAAGAAGAAATACTCCCTCCGGCAGAACTGCTCAAACAGTATTTTGAGAAACGTGCTGCACTCGACCATGAAATAGACAAAACCCTTTCTGAGATTCAAAAAATTCTCGGCATAGACATAAAATCGTGTAACTGATAATAGTGAAGTGATATGAAAGATTTGACCATCTCAAACATAGAACGGCAGAATGTACTTAACAATCGTTTTGCGGTCAGTAAAGTACAAGAACATCTTGATATAGAAGGAATGCTCTTTGAGGGAGAATACCGCTTTACAAAAAAAATGGTTGCCGACTTTTATCAAGTTGACACATCTACAATAGATCGTTACCTGCAATCAAATTCTGATGAATTGAAGCATAACGGATATATTTTATGTAAGGGTAAACAGCTGAAAGAGTTTAAGTTAGAATTTGCTCACCTTATTAATGAGGCGAGCAAAACAACACAACTTGGACTGTTTAATTTCCGCTCTTTCTTGAATATGGGTATGCTACTTACAGAGAGTGAAAAAGCCAAGAAAGTCCGTAGCCTTATCTTGGATTTTGTGATTACTACCATCAATGAAAAGACAGGTGGAGGAACAAAATATATCAACCGCAGGGATGTGCATTACCTTCCTGCCGCAATAACAGAGGAAAACTATCGTAAAAATCTCACTTCTGCCATCAATCAATATGTGGACGGACATCCCACATACAAATATTCTCAAATTACAGATTTCATATACAAGGCTGTATTCAAGGAGAATGCTAAGGAATACCGGGAAGTGTTGAAGTTGGATTCCAAAGACAATGTTCGACACACGCTGTATTCAGAGGTTTTATTGGTTATTTCTTCTTTTGAAAACGGTGTGGGTGCAGCTATCAATGAACGATTCAAGGAAAACGGTGTAGAAAACTTACCATTGACGAAGTGGAGCGTATTGTAAACGAACTTGCCGAACATCCCATGCAGAAACCTTATCTGAATGATGCCAGAACAAAAATGGCTTCAAGGGACTTCAGTTTCCGGGATGCGTATCATGGTAACATTGCAGACTATCTGCAAGCTGTTACTCCTGAAGAGTTTGAACGATTCATCGGTGACCAGTCTATTGATTTTGACCGTATTTTAGCGGACAATAAAGATGTACTGAAACGCTTAAAACAGGCAGAGGATGAGTAAGGAAATTATTTACATAGATTACGATGAATCCCTAAACATCTATGGCAAAATGATTGATGCCAGTGATGGTGGCTTTGAAGGAGTGCGTGATGAAGGCGGTATTCGTGCTACATTGGATTTTGTGCAAAACGATTTATACTATCCTACCTTTGCCGACAAACTGACCTATTTGATGTATAGATTTTGTTCCGGGCACTTCTTCAATGATGGGAACAAGCGTATTGCACTGACTTTGGGTGCGTACTTCTTACACAAAAATAATTACTATTGGCACGCTTGTATCTGTATGCGTACATTGGAATCTATCATTTATCACGTGGCAGCATCGAACATCGACCAAGATTTGCTGCTACGCATCGTCAATAGCTTTTTGACCAGTAAAGATTATGACGAAGAACTGAAAATAGATATTGCCAATGCCATGAGCAAAGGTGAGTTAGGAATACAAAGCGAAGATTACGAATAAATGAATATAATTATGGCGAATGTACTTGAAATCATAAAAAACGAAATTACGCAAGATTATTATAAAAATAATTTTCCAAATGATGGTCAACGTTTCATTGCGTGGTATATGCGGAATATACATCTTCTGGATCAAAGACAAGCTAAAGATGCCATCACAGACGGAGCCAATGATAAACAAATTGATGCCGTATATATTGATGAAGACGAGCAAAAAATATATATTGTACAAGGGAAATACTACCTTGGTGAATCTGTTGATGCAACTCCTGTGAGAGAAGTTATATCTGCTTGGAGCCAGTTTAGTAACTTAGCTCAATTACAGGAAAATGCTAATTCTAAATTAAAGACTAAAATATCAGAAATAGCAACAGCATTAGAAGATGACTCTTACTGCGTATGTTTTGAATTAATAACAACATCTATCTTTACGGATGCGGCTATGGATGATATACATTCATTCCAAACCAAATTATCAGAGGAAGATGATGCTGAATTGAATTATAGTACACAATTCTCCGTAGTTGATAAACAAGGTTTGGAAGATGCTTATAGTTGTGTTATTGAACAAACGAATCCAACTTTAAACCATACTATCAAGCTTGAAGCTGGTAAATATATGACGACAGAATTAGGGGCGACAAGCGTAATAGTTGCAGCCATGCCTCTGAAAGAATGTATAAAACTCCCTGGCATTAAAGATGGGTCTTTGTTCCAGAAAAATGTACGACAGAGTTTAGGCATTAACAATACCGTAAATAAAAAGATCAAGAAAACCATAAACGATCCGAATAAATGTGGTGACTTCTTCTTTTTTCATAATGGAATCACTGCCATTTGTAACAAAATTGAAGAATGTGGCAATGGTGAGTTTAAACTTTATGGATTGAATGTTGTAAATGGATGTCAATCATTGAATACTATTTTAAGTTGTAGTGAGAATGTACGAAAGCGTGATGATGCTTATGTTCTATTCAGATTTTATGAAATTCCACAAAGAGACAGGGCTGATTCTATTAGCATTAACACAAACACGCAAAGTGCTGTAAAGGCAAGAGATTTACGCAGTAACAGTAAGCAGATATTAAAACTCAAAAAGGCATACGAAGCAAAATATTCTAATGGATTCTTTGCAACCAAAAGAGGTGAAATTATTCCAGCCGACAAGGACAAACAGTACTGCATAGAGTTATCATATTTAGGAAAGAATCTTACAGCTTGGTACATGCAAAGACCTAATTTATCTTATGGTGAAACTAAGATTTTTGACAAGTATTTCAATACATTGTTCAAGAACGACTATTTGCCTGAAGATGCTTATGCTCTATCGTTTTGGATGAGAAAAATAATGGATGCATGGACTCAGGAAAACCCATTAGGACTGGAAGAGGAACTACTAACAATGAAGGCTTATGCTCCATACCATCTTCTTTTTGCCATATCAATGGTTTTTGCTAAATGTAACAATCAAACAAATGTACCATCACCGAGTGAGTGCTTAAAAGTTGCTTCTGAAAACAATCTTGTTGACAGCATAATTAATATTGCGGCAAACTGTTTAAACAGTGCTATTTCGGCAGAAAAAAACAATTGCGAGCAGAATAATAAAAGTTTCATTCCTCAAAATTGGGTAAAAAACAAGAGTTGCAATGCAGGTATTATGTCTGCTATTCAGAATTATTTTTCTTTCCTCCCAACAATGAATAAGGAGATGGATTCCAAACTTAAAAATGGAGTAAAAATAGACTCAAAGTATTTCTCATATAGAGTACAAGCAGAGGATTAAAAAATGAACGGAAAGCAATTAAAAAACAGCATACTTCAGTGGGCGATACAGGGGAAACTTGTACCGCAAGATCCTAATGACGAACCTGCATCTATGCTTCTTGAACGCATCAGAGTAGAAAAAGAAAAACTAATTAAGGAAAAGAAAATCAAGAAAGACAAAAACGAATCAATCATTTACCGTGGTGAGGACAATTCCTATTATGAGAAGTTTCTCGCGACTGGTGAGGTGAAGTGTATTGATGAAGAGATTCCGTTTGAGATACCGCAGGGCTGGGAATGGGAACGAATAGGCAATGTTTTTTTCGTTACAAAGTTAGCTGGATTTGAATACACTAAGTTTTTTACCAAAGAAGCACTATCAGCATCTAATCCAATTCCAATAGTACGTGCTCAAAATGTTCGTATGGGATTTTTTGAAGAAAACAAAAATGAAGCTATTTCTGAAATGTTGTCAAATCAGTTAGAAAGAAGTGCTTTGAACAAAAAATGTTTGTTAATGACATTTATTGGTGCAGGTATAGGTGACACTTGCATTTTTCCTGCTGAAAGAAAAAACCACTTAGCTCCTAATGTTGCAAAAATAGAACCACTTGATGATAGCATTTCTTTAGATTATGCAGTTTTTGCGCTAATGAGTCCTTGTGGACAAAGAGGAGTAAATGCAATCAAGAAATCCACAGCTCAACCGAGCCTATCAATGGAGACTATTAGAAAATTGTTGATACCTATTCCACCTTTAAAGGAACAAAAATGTATTTCGTTAAAGTTGTCCGAAGCCTTACCATTGGTAGAAAAGTATTCAAAAGTACAAGAAGAACAAAATCAATTAAATGTCGAAATCCAATACTTATTAAAAAAATCCATATTGCAGGAGGCTATTCAAGGCAAGTTGGTTCCACAGATTGCAGAGGAAGGTACAGCCCAAGAATTGCTTGAAACAGATTAAAACCGAGAAAGAAAAACTTGTCAAAGATGGCAAATTAAAAAGTCAGCTTTAACAGATTCAGTTATCTTTAAAGGTGAGATAACAAGTACTTCGAGAAGAATGGAAATACGGAAATGAATATTACTGACGAGATTCCATTTGAAATACCTGATAGCTGGAGTTGGGTAAGACTTAACGATATATGTTCTTATATCCAAAGAGGGAAGTCACCTAAATACTCTCTGATAAAGAAATACCCTGTTGTAGCGCAAAAGTGTAATCAATGGAGTGGTTTCTCAATAGATAAAGCCCAATTCATAGATCCAGATACTTTATCATCGTATGGTGAAGAACGTATTTTACAGGACGGAGATTTAATGTGGAACTCTACAGGATTGGGAACATTAGGACGAATGGCAATTTATTGTAGTACCTTAAACCCGTATGAATTGGCTGTGGCAGATAGTCATGTTACTGTTATAAGAGCAATGAAAAAGTTTGTTCTGCCACAATACCTTTATTACTATTTCACAAGCAATACGGTACAATCTGTAATAGAAGATAAATCGGATGGTAGCACAAAACAAAAGGAGCTTGCAACTGCTACAGTAAAAACTTATCTAGTTCCGATTCCACCTCTGATGGAGCAAAGCCGAATTATCTCAAAGATTGAGCAATTAGCAAGTATTATGAGCAGGTAGGAAAGAGTGACAAAGAAATTACTGAGGAAATAGCCTTTGATTTGCCTAATGGATGGAGTTGGTGTAGGCTAAAAGATATATGCTCAATCTTTACAGGAGCAACATTCAAAAAAGAAGAAACCGTTACAACAAAAGAGGGTGTCCGCATTCTGCGTGGAGGTAATATATCTCCTTTTGAATTGAGAATCAAAGATGATGATATATTTCTTACAAAAGATAAAGTTAAAGAGGATATTATATTGAAAGAGAATGACATATTAACACCTGCGGTTACAAGTTTGGAAAATATTGGTAAAATGGTAAGAGTAAATAGTGATATGCCAAACACAACTGTCGGTGGGTTCGTATTTATCATTCGCTTGTATCTGAAAAATCAATGGCTCTCAAAGTATATTCTCTATCTTTTAAGTTCTCCTTTTATGATTGATTTTATGAAATCTATAACGAATAAATCAGGGCAGGCATTTTATAACATTGGCAAAGAACGTTTATCAACGGCATTATTGCCAATTCCATCCTTGGCAGAGCAACATCGCATTGTTGCCCAAATAGAAAAACTATTTGAGCAACTGCGATAATTCATTTACCCGTTCTGCTATACGTTGCTGTTCAGCTAAAGGTGGAATACCAATAAGCAGGTTGTAGAATAACTCTTTATTGAGGTGCGGAATTGCTGCACCTCTTTTTGAATTTCTTAATTCCTCTTTATAGAACAAGATGAAAGCCAAGATATATGGTTTCCACATAGCCGAAGAAAGCCATAGCTGTTTGAATGTGCTTCCCACATATCCATCTTGTGGAACAGTAAAAACCTCACCTGAATTTTCTCCATCCACAAGAATGATATTGTCTCCAGCATAGACAAATTTTCCTTTCTCTACAATGGTAGCAGATGATTTTCCACGTAGGTATTTTGCATCCAGACAAATGTCCTTCCCGTTTCTCTTTTCACCGTCTATTAGTTGGCAAATATCTTTCAAACGTAGCACAGACCAATTGTTAGGATATTCAAAAGGAAGCTCTATTTCAATAATTTGCCCATTTATCCTCTCATAATACTTGTTATCGTCACCTTTATAGATAACAGAATCAGACAGTGCAAACTTCTTTAGCTTGCCCTCTTTTACGAGCTTTTGTTTCTCCTGCCGTATCTGCTCAAGTAATTCTTGTGCAGTTCTTTCTTCCGGAATCTGAGGGACGAGTTTGCCTTGGATTGCTTCTTGAAGAATGGATTTTCTAAGCCTATTATGAATGCTATCGTTTAGTTGATTTAATTCTTCTTGAGATTTTTCGTATTTGACAGCGATTGGCATAATTGCTTCTATTTGAGAAATAATACGCTTTTGCTCGTTAATTGAAGGAGTAGGGATAAGAATATTGTGCAATGCCCCAGATGATAATCCTTGGATTCCAATTCCTTTGCCACCGATATAACCTATGCCCTTGTATAAATACATTACATAGTAGAAAAATCGTGTACACAATGGGATGTAAGACCGCAGTTTATGAATATGATTTTGAATCCTAATGTTATAGTCATAATTCCATATTGCACTTCTTCCAATATCTCCACCCTCGCATACCAATAAGTCGCCTTTAGTAGCTGTACATTTTCCCAATTCCTCTTCAGTAAAATACATTTCTTTTAAGGAAGATAATTCAAATCTATCCCAATAGAGATTCGATGTAGTAATATATGTGTATAAATTTCCTTTTCTATTAGTGCCGTTCAAAGCCTTTCCTGTGCAATGTGAGAAAATATATCCTAATCTACACCATTCCCAAGTAGCAGGTATTTCAAACGGAATCTCCTCGTCAATGCACTTCACCTCCCCAGTAGCGAGAAACTTCTCATAATAGGAACTCAATGAATTTGTAAATACCATACATTATTAACGATAATGAATTGTTTAACCAATAATGTATTAGACATGAACATTGAAAATTTTGAAACGTATCTTCGTCAAGGGAATATGGCGGAGAATACGATTGCAGCTTACCACTATGCCGTAAAAGAGTATTATTCTCGTCACAAGGAACTGAACAAGCGTAATTTGCTTGTGTATAAAACTTATCTCATTGAGAAGTTCAAGCCTAAAACTGTAAATCTACGTATTCAGGCAATGAACAAGTATCTTGACTATATGAATAAATCTCGTTTGAGATTAAAATCTGTCAAGGTACAACAGCGTAGTTATCTAGAAAATGTAATCAGCAATGCCGACTACGCTTTTCTGAAAAACAAACTAAAAAAAGAAGAAAACCAAGAATGGTATTTCGTTGTTCGTTTTCTCGCAGCCACAGGTGCAAGAGTCAGTGAACTTATACAAATGAAGGTGGAACACGTGCAGATAGGTTATTTTGACATCTATACCAAAGGTGGCAAGATACGCCGTATCTATATTCCTAAATCACTCCGCAAGGAAGCTACGGAGTGGCTCAATAGTACCAATCGTACAAGCGGTTATCTATTCCTCAATCGCTTTGGCGAGCGTATCACCACCAGAGGTATTGCGCAGCAGTTAAAAAACTATGCCACAAAATATGGTTTGAATGAGAAGGTGGTTTATCCTCATTCGTTTCGCCATCGCTTTGCCAAGAATTTTTTGGAGAAGTTCAACGATATTTCTTTGCTTGCTGACCTGATGGGACATGAAAGCATTGAGACCACTCGCATTTATTTGAGGCGTAGCAGTGCCGAACAACAAGAGATTGTTGATAAGGTCATAACATGGTGATGTATTTGGAAGGTTGGTCAGCCCATCCTTCCAAATTCCTCTAAAAGAACTTCATATAAATTATCAATCCTCCCAGTGTCAAACAAAAATACGCATACAATATCCAGAATCCGACAATGGCACATTTGGCTATCCTGCCATTAAGAGAAAACGAAGTGTCAGATTTTACATATTTATAGACTTCTTTCCAGTGATTAGTATGAAGTGCCTTCAATTCTGTTATCTGCTTCTCAAATAAAGATTTTTCTGCCTCAATCAATCTATGGCGATATTCAGCAAGAACAGCCTTATCCTCATCGCTAAGTTTGACATTTATAACAGTATTCTCCGTCTGAATAATTGCATGGCAAATAGTATCAGAGATATTGTCAAATGTTTTTACAGCAGCATTGAGAACCTGTGCCGATTCTTCAAAAGTTAACACTGAAGCATCTACAAATGCTTTTATCTGTCTCAATTCTTGGATAACATCTTTGATGTCCTTAATCTGATTCGTGAGATTTACAAGCTCGGTTTCAAAATCAACACGATTTTCAATTTTGCTAATGTTATCATCTTTATCTATGCACTTACTACCCTGCACTGGTAAAGGAGATTGGTCATATTTACTTTTACGCATGGTTCTATGTGATTATAAATGAAATACTATCTACCCTGCTACGCTTAATCGGCTTACAGAGCATTTTGCCATTTTTGCACAACGAATAGCCCAGTTACGCTCATCATCGTCCTTATCTTTGCCCCATCCATCACCGGGACTGCCACCACCTCCGCTTGAAGCCGCCATAGAAGTGGCAGCATCCAAATATCCGGCAAATAGTAAGGCGGCAACTTTGAATAAATTGGTCTGTTTGACTTCTTCATCAAGGCTTCCAAACTCTTCGTCAAAGACAGACTTAACCATATCTGGTATATCAACCTCAAATTGCTCTCCATCTACAGACATGGAATAGTGATGAGTTATAGGATTTGACAGAATAACCACTTCTTTATTATTATGTGCCTTTGTTTGTGCTTCTGTTTCTGTTGGTTGAATGGGAATTTGTTCCTTAGAAGCATGTAATCCAGCCCAAGTCGCTTCAATTTTTGATGGCATTAATTTTCGACTTTTACCCAATATTGAAGATTTATAAATGGAATTTCCTTTTCGTATAGCATAGCCTTTAACCACTCCCTCATCGTCTTTTGTCAACTTAATATCATACCCTTTGGCGTTTAACATCTGGCAATAAGTTTCCCAATCAAATTCTGGCATAGCTTTCAAAATGGCGATGCAGTCTTCACTGATTTGCTGAATATTCTCATCACGACGTTGCACGGATTGCACCCAGCCACGTCTCTCATTGATGATGTTGGCAGCATGAACGGCACGTTCACCAATATAGTGCGCATCGTTTGTTTTGCCCATATTGTCTATACGGTTAGCCACAATGTGCAAGTGAGGGATGCCACTTTTGCTGTCAGTGTGTAGTGAAACAACATACTGGCTATTTTTGATATTGGTCGGTTTAAGATGACTATCTGGTTTGCCACATCTTCTGTCAATGCTATCAAGCACGGCGATAAACTCATCCGCCAAATTCTGCCAATCCGTCATTGTCCACCCTGCCGATTCTTCTTTGGCTGGAGAAATCTCAAAGCGCAGTGCGTTCAGCGTTATGGGTTTCGGATTATATCTGTCCTTCATACATTGATGCTGGTGTTGCATCATTCGTGACCACATAGCCAAAGGTTCTATATTTTCCGGCAAGTCATTCACCTTAACGAGCCGGGCTTTGTCTTTATCTATGGAATACTCAATAGCTCGTGCTCCATGAGAAATTGCGTTTCCTTGTGCTATCATAATTTCAAATTTGATTTATACTATCTCGTATTTGTCCCCATCGGACAATAAGCCTATTTACTGCTTCTATCCAAGCACGCATATAATCTTCATCTCGGAAGTATCGTTTTTTAATCTCATCAGGTTTACTTTTGAGTACATTCTGAATGCGGATAAGGTCGGCTCGTGCATCCGATAAAGAGTTCAATCCTTGTACTTCCTTGTCTGAAAGTCGTTTGTTTGGATGGTGATTTTGCAATAATCTTCGTCCGTAGTTGCTAAGTGTCAGTCCACATTCGGCTGCTTTTTCTACTATCGCTTCATACTCTTTTTGAGTCAAACGAATGTCTATATGACGAGTACGAGCATTCTGTTTGCTATTGTCTTGTTGTATATTCATAAGCGTTTATAACTGGAATTTATTTCTAAAAGTGTTCTATCCATTGCGAGCCTGCGAGTAATGCAAGAAGCCTCCAAGACGACAAATGAGTGAAACTATTTTGTCGGACGGTGGTACTTCTTGCATAGAATACCCATTAAAAATGGGGCATTACATATCTTAAATGCAAGCATTGTCTTTGTCCGAACTATGCCATTTGTCTGTCAACTTTAAGAGTGGCTATTGTCACCTATATCTATTTGGATAATCAATAGTTTTACTTTCCCCTTAGTTTGGCTTCTCCAAAAACACATCACTAACCGGAATCTACCAGTTCCAAATGCAAGTAGTCAATCAAAGTTTGTAGGTTTGGATTTCGCTTTATCATCTTTTGAAGTATCATCGCAGGTGTTTCAGTCATCAATAAGAAATCCGCAATATCAAGTCCGTTCTTGCGCTGTTCGTCTGTGGCGCATTGTTCCAAACTATCACTCAATACAACTTTAGAACATACGGAAATGAGTAAAGCCATCTTGGTTTGCCAAACCTCTCTTGCACCCAAATCCGGGCATAGCATAACTGACCGACCTTTCAACACACTTACCACGTCAGAATTGAAGCATCCGTGTATTCCACCTGTTGCCAACCATATAAACTCCGGCATATAATGGGTAGCTACCAAAGCAGATTTTTCACTTTCCACAATAGCTACTGGTTTAGTCGGAATCTCAGACAACAGATGTTCGCCAAACAAACATTGCTTCAAATTGTAGTTTGGGAGATTCAGCTCTGTATGTACCCAACTAACATAACTTCTTGGCTCTTTTGTCCGATGTCCTGTTTCTGCATCGTACAACATTATCTTCCCTGTTCGTACATTACCCTGCCAATCAATTTGCCAATAGACAGTAGAACCGCCCCACTTCTTTGATGTGCCAATATGATATAGTTGGAATATCCGAGAAGTCTCGTCTTTGCCCAATATCCCTGACAGGTAAATGTACAATGGATTCATACCGTAGTTAGTAAGAGTTCGTTCCATTAGTTCTTTGTCAATAAAAGAAATGGGAGGTGGCAAGTATGGTTGGGATTTGCGAACTTCAACAAAACTATTCTTATTGCTGTCCGCCAACATTGGATTATCATGGAAATAATCTGATGGAGTGTAATGGTATTGACAAGATTGTTCATGGTCACATCTACCCACATAATCAGGAAAGGTTATTTCTCCTTGACTATCTATATACCTGACAAAGCATTGCTTCTTTCCACACTTCGGACATGATAGCTTTGTACCTCGTTTATATTTTTGAAGAGAAAATCTATATTCAGTCATACTTCATCGTTTTGTTATTGCAGTCCGTGCAGTTTGCACTTATTGCAGTTTTGCAGAAAGTTATATGGGACAATATGCAAACTGCAACAACTGCAAAGTGCAAAAGGTATCGTTTATTGCAGTTTCTCATATTCACCTCGCTTTACCTTCTTGATAATCTTATTCGTAGCAAGATTGACCAACGAATACATTACTGACCGTTCAGACAGCCCCACTTCTTTCCCGGCTTGAAGAGCATCGGCAGTAGTAAAATTTGCGGAAAGGCAATCAAGCAATTCTCTCTTTTGTGGTTCAACGCTCTCTCTCAACATATATTTCTGGATGTTGACGTAACAGTTCTCAAAGTATTCACTCAATGCAATAGCTGATTTGGCTGAGTCTATATCTACAAAATCCTTGTGGACTTCATCACAAGCCCAACGAAGAATTTGCAAGACTAAAGCCAAACGAGCAGTAATCATAGGAGCCTTAATCACTCTGCTATCCACGAGTCCATCATCTTGGATTTGATTGACAGCTCGAATCGCCTCGTTACGCCAGTTTGTAAAAAAGGCTTTGGCTTCCGAAGAAAAGTCCAATATTTTTTGTGTTAATCCATTATCCTCTGTCTCTGTAAAAGGTAAGCTAATTACTTTGTTAATGATAGATTCCCACATAGCAGAGTATTTATCAAAAGATGCGGAGGATGAATCTTCATCCAATTGCCAATCAGAAATTTCTTGTGAGGATGGATATACAAAAATTATCCTATCTATCAACCCATTGTCTTTATAACCTTTCTCTATTAGTTCGTGCATACGAGTTGTTTGCATTGTACCGACTATATTTATAAAGGGGTGTTCTATATGAATCGGTATAGGCATACTACACCTTGAAATATCCAGCGGTTTTCCGCTGAAGGCGGTCAATAGTTGCTCAATAAGTTGCCCTTTACTATATTGATTCACGGCATTAAACATTCCCATGATTTCATCTACATATACCACGATACCTCGTTGATTATCATCAAGCGCACGCATTAAAGCCTCCGGAGTAAAATCGGATATGATAGTTCTTCGTAAAATAGGTTTGTCTGGTAGTGGAGAGGAGTTGTCTTTTTTAGCTTTGCCGTTTTCAACCAAGCTATTATAATGCTCCATATCCAATTTGAATTGTTTGATGATTTTAGCATCATGCTTTCGGATGGGACGGAATGCGAAATCCAGAGGTGGAGTTTTACCCATTCCGGGACGACCTACCAATATCATATAAAGGGCAGAATTACTAATCCATCCACCACGAATACGGATATTGACAGCGTTGCCAATAGCGGTTGATACTGCCACCAAAAGAGAAGCCATCATGTACTCAATGGAATAATTTTCTTGCCGTGCTAAAGCCAATATCATATCTTGAATTTTGGCAGGAAAAGCATCCAAAGGAATCTTGCTTTCAAAGACCCCTTCAAATTCCATTCTGAGTGCATTGCATAAATTGGTTGCATCCATTAGAACCTGGTATTTCTTTTTGACTTTATGAATTGGGCAGCTTCATCTTCCAAATCTTTCTCAGATTTTATTTTGCCAGCATGAAGCCACTCATCTATTTCAGATTTAAGGAACATGATACGCTTTCCTCTTTTGTGAAATGGAATTAGATGGCAACTCGTCCAACCATACACAGTTTGTTCTGCCGGGTGACTGGGAATATAATCACACAGTTCTTTAAGGTTCATCCATTGCTCGGTTGGAACATTGGGACTTGGATTGTTCAGACTGTCAATCTTGGAATCCAATTCATTTAACTTATCCATCATCCACGACATTGCTTTGGGCAAATCTTCAAATGTAATGTTCTTCTCGCTCATATAATTACTTGTTTACTGTTTGATTTTTCGGCAAAGTAACAGCGATTTCAAATACTGATTTTGTGGTGTAATACATCACATAAAAATACAGCAACGAAACATCATCGTCATAAGTATTATATGCTGATTATCAATACTAGTAATGGAGAATATCAGTAGTAGATTTCTATTATAGTGCTTCTTATCATAAAGGAATCATAAGACAGTCACAAGAAATGACCATAAATAAAAGCCACTTACGTAGAAAATACGCAGATGACTTATAATATTTAATGGACATAATATATATTTCTATCAAAAAAACAATCATAAAATTTTGAAATAATTTTAAAATAAGTATTTCATGTGATTTCCTTTTTTATTATCACCCAAATTCGCTGCAATTTCTTCAGCCTTTTGTATCTTATCTATGTTGAATGATGAAATAATGAAAAGAATTTTGTAATTTTGCATTGTTGTCTGAATTATAGAGGATTGAGCATTCCTCTTCAGACACGTTCAATGAAACACTATAATTAAATATATGCAATAAATGGAAAAAATAATATCATCAATCCCTGTCTACAATTTGTTGACAAATTTAATTCCGGGCACAGTGTTGGCTGCCTTACTAAAATTTTGCGTGGAAGGTTGCGATATATTCTCTCTTACAAATAATATATGGATACTTGCCGTTATCCTCTATTTTCTTGGTATAATAAACTCTCGGATAAGTTCTTTAGTTTTTGAGCCTCTAATTAAAATGCTTAAAATTGTGAAGTTTGTGCCACATAAAGATTTTACTGATGCCGAGTTGAAAGATACATCTGGAAAACTTACACAGTTAAGTCGAATGAACAATGAATACAGGAGCTATATATCTGTATTCTCTATAGTCCTTATTATCAAGCTAATTTTCCTTTTCTCAAATATTAAGAATTTTATAACAGATAATATCTGTTGGATTATATTGTGTTTAGGTGTACTGCTATTCCTTTGTGCCTATAGGAAGCAAGTATCTTATATTACATCACGTATATCTCGATTAAACAACCAATAATATATATATGCCGAATTACGAAGTTCATTATCTTAGCGTTTCAGACGCTGATGCAATCATAATACGATATGAAAACAGCGGAGACCAATATGTTGTATTAATTGACGCTGGAAATGTCAGCGATTCAGACAAAATCAAAAACTATATTTGGAATCACTGGAAAACTTATACTATTGATTTAGCAATATGTACTCACCCTGACTCTGACCATAAAGGAGGTTTTTTTGGATTATTGAATGATAGAGATGTAATCATTAATGAATTTTGGCTTAATACGCCAGAGGATGTAATTAAAGAAGATGAATATAATAGATTATATCCTAAACGAAATAGGTTGTCTCATTGTCGTGAATGCTATGATCATCCAACAGATACGGATTCACTTAACCTCATAGATTTAGCTGTATCTAACAAATGCAATGTATATGGTGCATATTGTGGCAAAATACATTCACACATTCCGATCTCAGTTGTTGGTCCAAGTTTGGATTTCTATCATCCTCTTGCGATAGAAATACTCAAGAACAATAAAAGGAGAAAAGATGAGGATAATACAATATACAATGATATAGGTTATTTTTCATCCGTTCAAGCTAAATCGTCTATTGATGACGAGCCTGATGATTGTTCGCCAACTAATGCTGGTAGCATAATTCTTTTATTTGAACCGATCACGAGTTGTAAATTTTTATTGCTCGGTGATGCAAATCGAGCTGCTATCACTGATGCAATTTCTAATAATACGAACTTGTCAGGCTGTAGAATAAAAGTTCCACATCATGGAAGTAAACATAATCTGACCTCGGTATTGATTGATAAATTGGCTCCATGCTGTGCGATTATTTCCGCAAAAGGCTCTCGTAAACATCCCAGCAGAGGAATTGTTCATTGCCTCAGCAATCATTGCAATGTCTATTCGACTCATAAGAGTGGAACTCTAATTCATACATCTTATCCTATTACTACCCCCGCAATTCCATTAAAGGAAAAACAATAAGGTTCGATGTAGAATCTCAATTATCAGATATGTATAATAAAAAGGTGTTGTTATTGAAGTTCGTTTGATTGAACCTGTTTTAGTGATTATAAGACACACAACCTTATTTGTCTGCTACGAGAGACGACTTATGATCTAGGTAGTCGCGCACGGCTTTCCACTTCCGGCTCAAAGGGACAGCGAAAAATGATAAATCATCTGAAAAGCCGTAAAAGCCCCCTTTCTACACTTATGCGATAGTCAGCACACGTTCGTTCAAAATCCTTTTGGGCGATGGTGTGCCGACGAATAAAACCGCTTTTACGGAAAAGCCTGTATGAGAAAGAAAAAAACAGGGAGATTCATTTCAAAATCTCCAGTTTTATTGTTGCTTTTGCATACGAAGAATTCTTTGAAGGTTGCAATGTGCAGAAGAATAATGCAGCAGATAACCAACTCGTAACCTATTACTATCATGAGCAATTAACATACGCTCATTTCCATAAAATGCACTCTTTTTGTAACTTCTATCTGCAAATAGATGAATTTCTATTCATATTAAAGCATTCAATAAAGAGTTTCTTCTCTATATATTATTTGGCATATTCAGTTTAATTGTCTTGGTTGCCCCTTCCTTTTTAGAATCTACCACCTTTGCATACACTTGGGTTGTCCTTACGTTTGTATGTCCCAACATTTTGCTAACTGTATAAATATCAGTACCTCCAGCCAGTTGCAGGGTCGCATAGGAATGACGGAAGCAATGAAATGTTATGTGTTTGGATATTCCGGCTGCTTCAACCCATTTCTTGACAGGACGATTTATCCATGAAGGGTCTGGCAGTCCGGCAAACACAAGAAGCTCTCCCTCCTGCTGCTCACCACAAAGATTGAATGCTTGTTCCGAAATTGGCATATATTCAACACCTTTTGTCTTTTGTTGAGTAAAGTTCAAGCGATAACCTCCATTGAAATTCTCCACTTCCGACCATTTCAATTTTTGAATATCGCAATGACGGATTCCTGTTAGAGCAGAAAACAGGGCTGCACGTTTCAGTAATGGGTCACAAGGTGTTTGTGCCAGTCGATTCAATTCCTCTACCGTAAGATATTCTCTCCGGCTTTCTCTTTCCTGAATACCTTTGACTTTCGCAGAAATATCAATAGTTAGGTAGCCATCTATAAATGCTTGTTTCAATCCGGCTTTGAAGATTGAAAAATATGTTGCAGCTGTATTTTGAGATATTGTACCTCGTTTAGTTCCTCCTTGTGGAGCGTTCATTATGAATTGACGAAACGATTCCACCATCTTTAAGTCTATTTGTGAAAAGAGAATGGTATCGCTTTTTGCAATATCTTCAACAACTCATGAACTCGCCTCCAATTGACAATGATAGAATCAGAACTATGGGCGTGCCTTGTTCGCTGCACATGGTCGAAGTATTCAATGAAATTACTTCTGGAGCGTTCCAACTGCTCTGCCTGTTCAGCATCGGTATCAGCATAAAGAGCCGCATTATCATATTCCTTTTGCCGTAGGCTTCTGACTTTATCGGCATAGATACATGATTCTTGATCCAATTGAGACTTACATTGTATAATACCATTCAGATCTCGCTTTGGCTTATAAGTGGTTTTACCTTCGGTATTAGTCCGTGCATTACGTGACTTATCCCAAACAGGTGTCGTAATAGTACGATTGAGATATTCACGTACTCTTTGCGGAGTATCTTTACCGGATTGGAACACAGGATAAGATTCCACATAAAGATACCATTCATCACGATATTCAGACTTGCGGAGTTTTACCGACACTCGTGTATTGACTAATGCTTTCTTCATCGTTTCATACCTTTATATAAGTTATCAATTTCTTTCTTGGGGACATATACAAAATTCCCTATCTGCCGGGTAGGGATAGAGTATTTGCGTATATGGAGATAAACGGTACTTTCATTCACAAGAAATTTCTCTGTGATTTCTCCAATGGTATAACAGTCTTTTGGCTCCAGACTATACAGTTTAGCGATAGGCTTCGGCTTTGTGAGAGCTTTCTTTCGGAGAGGATAGAGTTTCATCAGTTCTTCTTTTGATAATAATGTTTGCCTTTCTCCGGCATTCACACTTGGAATTGTTCCCTTACGAATCAAGCGGTAAAGAGTTTCTTTGCTTATGCCAAACAAAGCGTATGCTTCAGGAACAGTGATGTACTCTTTGGACTTTGGTATTTTCTTGACCACATCGTCCAACCTTTGCAATCTCAATTCTTCATCCTTGCGTCGTTTCCATGCAATTTTGGAACATTTAGGAGAGCAATACCACGATTCAATGGTTTTAGCCACAAAGGTCTCTCCACAAACCTTGCATTGACGTGTTATTTCAAATTTTGCTGCTGGCATAATTCACTTTTTACTTATATTTCTCATTCTCAATACCAACATTTTTATAAGTGTCATATTATCTACTTTTAAGCGTCGGTACAATTATGGTACAAATATACAATAAAAATCCGAATAATAAGCAAAATCAAAGAAAAGTGATATAAAAAGAAATAGGGCATAACTCATTGAGTTACACCCTATATTCTTATTTATAATTATCGTTGTTTACCGATACTTACTTCACTTCCTCGAAGTCAGCATCCTGAATATCTTCTTTATTATTAGAAGAACCCTGATTAGCCTGTTGTCCTGCACCTGCACCCGGACCGGCCTGAGCGCCACCTTGTGCACCACTCTGAGCATACATTTCAGCGCTGGCAGCCTGGAATGCTGTATTCAGTTCAGCCATGGCAGTATCAATAGCAGACAAATCCTGTGCTTTATGAGCATCTTTCAGTTTCTGAAGAGCAGCTTCAATCGGAGCTTTCTTATCAGCCGGCAACTTGTCACCTAATTCCTTCAACTGATTTTCAGTAGAGAAAATCATGGAGTCAGCTTGATTCAATTTGTCAATCTTTTCACGTTCCTTCTTGTCTGCTTCTGCATTAGCTTCAGCTTCGGCTTTCATCTTTTCGATTTCTTCCTTGCTCAAACCAGAGGAGGCTTCGATACGGATAGCTTGTTCCTTGCCGGTAGCTTTATCCTTGGCAGATACTTTCAAGATACCGTTGGCATCGATATCGAATGTCACCTCAATCTGAGGAACACCACGACGAGCCGGAGCAATACCAGTCAAATTGAACTGACCGATTGACTTGTTTTGTGCAGCCATCGGACGTTCACCTTGAAGTACGTGGATAGTCACTTCAGTCTGGTTATCGGCAGCTGTAGAGAAGGTCTCACTCTTGCGGGCCGGGATAGTAGTGTTTGCATCAATCAACTTAGTCATTACACCACCCAATGTTTCGATACCCATTGACAACGGAGTAACATCCAGCAATACCACACCTTTGATTTCATCTGTCAAAACAGCACCCTGAACGGCAGCACCTACAGCAACCACTTCGTCAGGATTAACACCCTTGGAAGGAGTCTTACCGAAGAATTTTTCTACCAATTCCTGAACAGCCGGAATACGTGAAGAACCACCAACAAGGATTACCTCATCGATATCAGAGTTGCTCAAGCCTGCATCGCTCATAGCCTTCTTGCAAGGTTAAGACAAGCCTGAATCAAATTGTGAGCTAAAGCTTCAAATTTAGCACGTGTCAAAGTCTTAACCAAGTGCTTAGGCATACCGTCTACGGGCATGATGTATGGCAGGTTGATTTCTGTTGAAGTAGAAGAAGACAATTCAATTTTTGCCTTTTCAGCAGCTTCTTTCAGACGTTGCATAGCCATCGGATCTTTTGTCAAATCCGCACCTTCGTCATTCTTGAATTCCTGTACCAACCAGTCAATGATTACCTGGTCGAAGTCATCACCACCCAAGTGAGTATCACCGTTAGTAGAAAGTACTTCGAATACACCACCACCAAACTCAAGGATAGAGATATCGAATGTACCACCACCAAGGTCGAATACAGCAATCTTCATATCTTTGTGAGCCTTATCCAAACCATAAGCCAAAGCAGCAGCTGTCGGTTCGTTCACAATACGTTTTACCTCCAAACCTGCAATCTGACCAGCTTCTTTAGTAGCCTGACGTTGTGAGTCCGAGAAGTATGCCGGAACGGTGATAACGGCTTCTGTAACTTCTTGTCCCAAATAATCCTCAGCAGTTTTCTTCATCTTCTGCAGAATCATAGCTGAAATTTCCTGCGGAGTATAAAGACGTCCGTCAATATCTACACGCGGAGTATTATTGTCACCTTTCACTACTTTATAAGGAACACGAGCTGTTTCCTTCTGTACCTGATCCCAAGTTTCACCCATGAAACGCTTGATAGAGAAAATAGTACGTTGCGGATTAGTGATTGCCTGACGTTTTGCAGGATCACCTACTTTACGTTCGCCACCGTCAACAAATGCAACGATAGACGGAGTGGTACGTTTACCTTCGCTGTTTGCGATTACTACCGGTTCATTACCTTCAAATACTGAAACACATGAATTTGTGGTTCCTAAGTCAATACCAATAATCTTTCCCATAATTATATATCTTTATTTATTTGTTTTCAATTAAACTGATTTCTTGGCGAATGGTTCACGAAGGACTTCTTTTTTCTTTGGTGCACCAACCGCACGCCCTTCATAAAACAAACGGTATGCCAAAAATAAGAATGTGACAAAGGCTGACAAAATGACTGATTTATTTGCTATATGATACTTTTAAATGGATTCATATAAGGCAAGAATGTCAGAACTCCACCAAATAAAATACCTGTCAGCATCCTAGCATAATGCCATAAATGCAATCGCTGTTTTCTCGTTTATGAGAAAACAGGCCGACCCATATCAATTCGAATGTAGATGGATTATTGTTTCTTCAACACCAACAATTCATTTCCATTTTCACCTAACAAATATACTTTATCATCTTTCATGCTGAAACTTTTTGTTTCATTCAAAGCATTCAGCACGATAGTTTCAGTTTCCATATCAGGACACATCATCATGGTAGTAGCAACATTGTCAAATCTCAAAGAATTGGGTTTTCCATCTTCCTGCATTAACGCACCATTTATGGTATTACAGCCCACATTACCGTAAATGCGGCTTTCATCCAAATTAAAACCGATAAAAGGGGTCACCTCAGCCGTACCTACAATCTTCTTTCCATTCACCAATTCAATAACCCATTCTCCTGAAAGATCAGACAGTGACACTTCCGGAGCCGCCTTCTTTTCCAAAGTCATCAACGGCTGACCATCTTGATTACATAGAGTTATCACGTCGGGCTTGTCAGAAACCGTCTGGAAAGAAGTCACTTTATCCAATGCACCCAATACCATCTGCTCAGTCTTCATATCAGGGCACATCATGCGGGTACTTCCTATCTGTCCAAACTTCAATGTACCTGGCTTCAGAGAGTCGGCTTCAAAACTTCCCATCATACGGTTACATCCGCTATTGCCATAAATACGTTTCTGAGCTACATCAAAACCAATGAAAGGCATTCTCTCTGTAGATATCTTCTGCCCATCCACCTCTGTAATATTCCATTCCCCATCCAGAGAAGAAACAGACAACATATTCTTTCCACTACCACAAGATACAATCAATGCTCCGGCACAAACAGCCATCATTTTCAATACTAGTTTTTTCATATTATTTTTTTGTTAAATCTGTTAGTTTAGTGTGCAAAACTAACCATTTTATTTTTCACTATAGCAATTATACACAAAAATTTTATACCTTTGTATCAATTTATATATACTAACACTTAAAGCAATGAAAAGGTTTTTAGCCATTTTAATTGGGGCAACAAGCTGTAGCCTATGCACTTATGCACAAAACGGATATATAGTCACGACTACTTCACAACAAACAAGTATTTCCGTAGAATCTTTGGAAAAACAGTTTATAAACGATCATTTCAAGTATTACAACCTGTGTGACTGGACACCAGGCATGAAATTCATGGTGATGCCGGAACGTAAAGACATCATTATTCCTCCTTTTAAATCGGCGGAAACCAACAAGGAGGTGGATACAGGAGAGTTAAAACATAAGATTTTTGAATATCTGGGTTCGGAAATTACCGAACGGGGCTTTGTACATTTTAACTTTGAATGTGAAGGGCAACAATATTATCACGAACTTAAAAACACCACTCTGGAACAATATTGCCTGAAGCCCAAAGCCGGTATTCCTACCCTTGCCTACCTGGGTGATGTGGACATAGCCAAAGAACTGCTGGAAGGACAAACCCTATATATGCGTACCAATAAAGTACGTATAGATGATCCCAACAGCATATCGGGCTATAAAGAGGTCCCGATTGGTATAAATGAAGAAGTAACAGTAACAGCTGTCGGAGTGGGCAGCCGCGCATACCCTGTAAAAATCGTATTCCAAGACAAGAAAGGAAACACCTACTATCAGCCGGTAGCTATATCAAAGACTAATTGTGGCATGCAGACAGTGATTTATTATGGAAATAAAAATAAATATTTTCCAAATTCATTTAGCTTCAGTGATGCAAATACAAAAAAATCAAAGAATCTGATGAGTAAATATGGAAAAAAACCTGTCTATCTGAAAGCGGAAACGGAATGTCTGGATGAAACAGACACTCCGGTGAGACTTCCCCGATATACACAATTCACCATCAAAAATATAATCTCACAAAACAACTCTCCTTACGTCTTTTTAGAATTGGAAAACATAGATGGAAAGAATTATAAGATAAAAGCTGCATTCACCCATACGAGTGTAGTTGATGTGATTTTACAATCAGACAATTATTTTACGGATCTATTCGGCATAGGCAACTTACGAACCAAGTATCCGAATATCACAGAAGAAGTTTGGAACATGATAAGCCGCGGTAAGGTACGAAAAGGAATGACAACCGACGAATGTCGTCTGGCATTGGGTAATCCCATGCGCATCCATATAGTCACGGGTGGCTATGAAACATGGTCCTACGAAAGAAAAACCTTAGATTTCACCAATAAGAAACTAGACCGTATCCACTAATACCCAAAATATTTTGTTATCTTTGCCCTGTGAACGGTAATGTCTGCCGGGCATTTTATTTTAACAAGAATAAAAAACAGCAAATGGGTAAAGTATTAATTATCGGTGCAGGCGGTGTAGGTACTGTCGTAGCACACAAAGTGGCTCAGAATCCGGATGTATTCACTGACATCATGATCGCCAGCCGTACAAAATCAAAATGTGATGCAATCGTAAAAGCTATCGGCAATCCAGCTATTAAGACTGCACAGGTAGATGCGGACAATGTAGACGAACTGGTAGCCCTGTTTAATAGTTTCAAACCCGAAATCGTCATCAATGTAGCTCTGCCTTATCAAGATCTGACCATCATGGAAGCTTGTCTGAAAGCCGGGGTGAATTATCTGGATACAGCAAACTATGAACCAAAGGATGAAGCTCATTTCGAATACAGCTGGCAGTGGGCTTATAAAAAACGTTTTGAAGACGCAGGACTGACAGCGATACTGGGTTGTGGATTCGATCCGGGAGTAAGTGGTATTTATACAGCCTACGCAGCAAAACATCATTTTGACGAGATGCACTACTTGGATATTGTGGACTGTAATGCCGGCAACCATCACAAAGCGTTCGCTACCAATTTTAATCCTGAAATCAATATCCGCGAAATTACTCAGAACGGACGTTATTATGAAGAAGGCAAATGGGTGACCACCAAGCCATTGGAATACCACAAGGATCTGACTTATCCCAATATCGGTCCTCGTGATTCCTACTTGCTGTATCATGAAGAGCTGGAATCATTAGTTAAGAATTTCCCGACCATCAAACGTGCTCGCTTTTGGATGACTTTCGGTCAGGAATACCTGACTCATCTGCGTGTCATCCAGAATATCGGTATGGCCCGCATTGACGAAATAGATTATAACGGAGTGAAAATTGTTCCGTTACAATTCCTAAAAGCCGTACTCCCCAATCCACAGGATCTAGGAGAAAATTATGAAGGCGAAACTTCTATCGATGCCGCATCCGAGGCGTAAAGGATGGCAAAGAACGTACTTACTATGTTTACAACAACTGTAGCCATCAAGAAGCTTACAAAGAAACTGGAATGCAGGGAGTAAGCTATACAACTGGAGTTCCAGCCATGATTGGAGCCATGATGTTCCTGCAAGGATTGTGGAAACGTCCGGGAGTATGGAATGTAGAAGAGTTTGATCCCGATCCATTTATGGAACAACTGAACAAACAAGGTTTGCCTTGGCATGAAGTATTCGATGGTGATCTAGAACTTTAAAATAGTGATTAATGGCCCATAATTCATACTTGGGCCACACTAACCATTAATCATTAACCACTAAAAAATGAACATAGGAGATAAAGCCCCGGAAATATTAGGCTTAAACGAAAAAGGAGAAGAAATTCGTTTAAGTAATTACAAAGGAAAAAAGATAGTACTCTATTTTTATCCTAAGGATATGACATCTGGTTGTACTGCCCAGGCATGTAATTTGCGTGATAATTATGCGGAACTGCGCGCCCATGGTTATGAAGTAATCGGTGTCAGTGTGAATGATGCCAAATCGCATCAGAAATTTATAGAAAAGAACGAGCTACCCTTTACTCTTATTGCCGATACCGACAAGAAGTTGGTAGAACAATTCGGAGTATGGGGAGAAAAAAGTATGTACGGACGTAAATATATGGGTACATTCCGTACAACTTTCATCATTAACGAAGAAGGCGTGATTGAACGTATCATCTCTCCCAAAGAGGTGAAAACAAAAGAGCACGCACAACAAATTTTATAAACCAACAGATTTATGGCAAAAAAAGATAACGAAGAAATTCCATTCTCAGCAAGTCCGAGTGCCGGAAATAGTGAAAAACTGAAAGCGCTGCAAGCTGCAATGGATAAGATAGAGAAAACTTTTGGTAAAGGCTCTATCATGAAAATGGGTGATGACAACGTACAGGAAGTGGAAGTGATTCCTACCGGGTCTATCGCCTTGAACGCCGCATTAGGGGTAGGCGGCTATCCCAAAGGTAGAATCATAGAAATTTATGGTCCCGAATCATCCGGTAAGACTACATTGGCTATCCATGCCATTGCTGAAGCTCAGAAGGCAGGCGGCATTGCCGCTTTCATTGATGCCGAGCATGCTTTCGATCGTTTCTATGCGGCCAAACTGGGAGTGGATGTAGATAACTTATGGATATCACAACCCGATAACGGTGAACAGGCACTTGAAATTGCTGAGCAATTGATACGCTCATCCGCCATTGATATCATTGTTATCGACTCTGTCGCGGCATTGACTCCGAAAGCTGAAATTGAAGGAGATATGGGTGATAACAAAGTAGGTTTACAGGCACGTTTGATGTCTCAGGCTTTGCGCAAGCTTACGTCAGCCATCAGCAAGACCAATACAACTTGTATTTTTATCAACCAGTTGCGTGAAAAAATCGGTATCATGTTTGGTAACCCTGAAACAACTACCGGTGGTAATGCTCTGAAATTCTACGCTTCCGTACGTTTGGATATCCGTCGCTCCACTCAACTGAAAGATGGTGAAGAAGTAATCGGCAACCAGACTAAAGTAAAAGTGGTGAAAAACAAAGTGGCACCTCCTTTCCGTAAAGCCGAATTCGATATCATGTTTGGTGAAGGGATCTCAAGAGCTGGTGAAATCATTGATTTAGGTGCTGATTTAGGCATTATCAAGAAAAGCGGTTCATGGTACAGCTACAACGAAACCAAACTGGGACAAGGACGTGACGCCTCCAAACAAGTGATTCAGGACAACCCCGAACTGGCGGAAGAACTGGAAGGTCTGATTTTCGCAGCACTGAAAGAACAAGAATAATTTGATTTTTTTTGTAAAAAAAGGAAGCCATCTTAATGACTTCCTTTTATTATAACCTAGCTCCTATTCTATAATTACTTCTTCAAATCGAATCCCAACATCAAACCGTCATAAGATCCGGCTACACTATTAATGGTGGCAGCAGTAGAATTCACTTTAGAAACAGTACCTGTAATCGTTTTCAATACTGACATTAATTTATCCGCATTAAAGACCAGACTCATATCATTTCCGGTCACAGTGACATGAGCAACAGTTTTTACTCCCAATTTTCCCTTCATAGTAATGGTCTTTTCCTTATCATCGAACGTGTAAGTGCCACTCATTGTACGTTTTTTCAATGTGTATGAATAAGTTCCATCTTCATTAAAAGTATACTCACAGCCACTCATCCTATTCTGTCATAGACAGTCTGCATCTTCTCCTCCACTTCTTTCGCAGCTACTTCTCCACCGGCTTTAGCCAGTAAATTTTCACTTTCGAACTGGCATTGCGGACCTACATATTTCCAAGTACCTATAATAGAAGATGAAGTTGTTGCTTTATCACCTACTACCGCTTTTGCTACGCCAGTCAATATAGATTTCAAATCTTGAGCATTGGCATTAACCAAAATGGCAAACATAGCCAAACACATACATAAACATTTCAACAAAGTTTTACTATTCATGTTTTATTGATTTTAATTGTTTGCAAAGATAAACAATAAACATTACAACCAAAGCAAATAATCGACCAATTGGCTTATTTTACCTTCTAATAAAAGAGACGTACCGAAAGTTTTCCAGTACGCCTCAAACAATCTTTACCAAGGTATAACAAATACTTATTCCAACTTTTCAAGTATAATTTAAAATCAACAGCTAATCGTTATATCAACGTTTCAGATTCGGATTCTTCTCAACTTCCTTCGGAGGATAATTATGATAAATGGAAGCCTCACCATTCCAAGGAACAGTTACAGACATATTCTCTTCCATTTTCAAATCTTCCTGAAGAGCATAGGTAAAAGTCGTCTTAGTTTCTTCGTTGTAGCTATAAGTCAATGTACCGGCAGGAACCAATACTTCATCCTGAGAACCACTACGGTAGTCATAACTTTCTTTGAGACGGTTCATGCGGAACTCATCAGAACGACGGGTTACCATAGCCAATACATAACCAGCCACTTCATAACCGTGTTCTTCATATGCTGCTTCTGCCAGTTGTTCAGCACTCATAGCATCCACAGCAGCTACAAATGATTCATCGGAACAAGCACGTGCACGTACCTGCTTTAGAGCAGATTTAGCCAAGCTGAGATCCTTTCCTGCGCGTGCCGCAGATTCGGCATACCAAAGAAGAACTTCTGAATAGCGGATTAGTTGATGTCGTTTGTTAATACACATACCTCCCCAAATAGGTTTGGTGTAATCGAAAGCAGCCGATGCAGGAAGTCCTGTCACAGGGTCTTTATTGACGGTAAACGCCACAAACATCGGGCGATAATCGGCAAATACTGCATTCGTACCATTATAGGGCTTTCCATCCGTAGTTGCCCACCAGTCAACCAACACTCCATTGTTTAATAGAATTTGTTTTGAATAAACAGCATCTTTACGAGGACCATCAGGAAAGTTTTTCCAATAACGGCGCTCTGCCAAAAAATCCCCCCAGCCACTCCAAAGTTTTCCTGATTGATGACAAGATGAAAGTTGTGAATCCCATTCCTGCCAACCGCCAAAATTAGAATTGTAATCTATTCCAAGGAGCGTTTCATTATGATGGTTTTTACCATAAGAGAAAACATCCTTCCATTCAGAAAGCAAAGAGTGGTCATAGGTACCCTTATTCACGCCATCCATTACTTCCTTAGCCTTGTCAGCCGCATTTGCATAATACTCGGTCTTATTCAAAGGGTAACCTGCCATCGCCATATAAACAGCTGCCAAAGTCGCCTTTACTGTCTGATCTGAAACGTAAATATTCTGTCCTTCAATGGAACGGTTAGCTTCCGTATATTTAGCCGGCAGGTTACAGGCTTCGGCAGCGTTCAAGTCTGACACGATTTGCTCATATACTTCTGCAACCGTCGATAGAGGTGTCAAATTGTTGTCTGGCAAATTATGAAGATTCATAGGCAACGGACCAAAAACACGCACCAAATTAAAATAAGCGAATGCACGCCAGTAGTAACCCTGACCAAGAGCAATATTGATTTCCTCTTGAGAAGTCACAGCCTTTCCAGCATTATCAATAATTAAATTTGCTGCCTTGATGATCGTATAAAAACGACTCCAAGTTCCTTCAAGACCTTTTGTGTCAGAAGGAGATTCAAAGGCATCTGCAGAAAGATAAGCACCCTTGTTTGATCCCGTAGTTGAGGTTACGTCATCTCCCTGGCATTGCACAATCATCGGATTAGAGTTACATTGGGATGCCTGTACTTTGGCATATAGGGCATAAACACTCATATCCAGTTCGTTTTGATTGGAAAAGAAATTTTCAGGGGTTAATTTTCCTTTCGGGTTTTCAGTCAGAAAATCACTGCAAGAAGGCATTGCAACATAGATGCTGCAATAAAGCAGCCTAATACTATTTTATTTTTCATAATTGTCAATCATTTAGAAGTTCATACGTACACCAAAAGTAAAAGTTCTAGGAGTAGGATAAGTACCCGTATCAATACCATTTGCACGATCACCATAGTCACTTGAAAAAGAGTAACCAGCAGGATTGGATCCCTTGTAACTGGAAATAGTGAAGAGATTCTGAATACTGAAACTGAGCCGCAGGTCGGCTATTTTGGTCATGCTTTTCGGAAAATCGTAAGCTAAAGTCACATTCTCGCAACGGAAATAATCTGCATTCTCCACCCATTTGGTCGAATTGCCCAGATATTGATTGTTTTCAACACGGGGATCGGGCATCGTCTTACCTATTTCCTTCAAAAATCCGCATCAGTAAACATTCGTGAATTACCAATCATAGAGTTCATGGCAAAACGGAGGGCGTTCAAACGTTTGGCACCGAAAGATGAATTGAAAAATGCATTCAAGCTCCAGTTTTTATAACGCAGCGAATTGTTCCATCCCAGTGTAAAGTCGGGACTTGCTTTACCGAGCACAACACGATCATCTGTAGACGGATTACGTGTTATTTCATCATTGGCAGTATAAAAAGTGTCATATCCTTCATTGTCTATTCCTGCCCAACGATAACCAAAGAAAGTACCGATCGCTTCACCTTCCTTAATAATAGTACAATCAGTGATAATGGACTGGAAAGAACCACCATAAATAATGGGTTCCTGAGCAGTCAGTTTTGTTACCTTATTTTTCAAGTAAGTACCATTCAGTGTGGTTGACCAACTCCAATCCTTGCTTTGAACGATATTTGCAGTAAGAGCAATATCAAAACCTTGGTTGGAAACCTCACCGGCATTAATCAAATAAGAAGTTCCACCCAAATAATCAGCCAACTTGGTTGAAAGAAGTGCATCAGATGTCTTTTTATTGAAATAATCCACACTCAAGTCAATACGATTATTAAAAAGGCCCAAGTCGAAACCCACATCAAACTGCTTTGTCTTTTCCCATTTTATATCAGGAGTTGCAAGCGTATTGGCCCAATAACCGGTTACTCCTGAAGAATTACCGAAATAAGTGGTAGTCGTATTAAGGATTGCAAGAGTTGAATAAGGATCAATATCCTGATTACCTATAACACCATAACTGGCACGTATCTTCAAATTACTGATAAGGTCACGGTACTTTCCATAAACGATTCATTGGAAGCAGTCCATGCAACAGCTACAGAAGGGAAATACCCCCACTTATCATTGGTGAAACGGCTGGAACCATCGGCTCGAAACGTACCAGTCAGCATATAGCGATTATCGTAATTATAGATAACACGTCCTACCCCTGAAAGCAATGCCCAATCCGAATAGCCGTTGGTTGCATCACGTGTGACAGCATTCTTCACATCCCACCAGCCTACTGATTCAGCTTGAAGTGAAGAACCGGAAATCCCCATATTACGAATCGTACTTTTTGTTGCTTCCCAAACCCCTGTTACGGTCAAATAATGTTTGTCATTCCAGGTATGATTATAGGTGATGTTGTTTGAGGACTGAAGCAACATCCGCTGTAAATTACTGTTACCCATGCTATTCTTTCCTGCACCGTTTACAGCTTGTGGTGTGAAGCTATAGGAAGTATTATTATAATAATCAACCCATTGCTGCTTGTAAAAGTCAAGCCTTTGATAATATTGAATTTAAGATCAATATGTCCGCTGAACACATCGCGACGGCGCTCACTTTCGCTGGCTGCGATTATACCATAAGCATTAGCCTGAATCGTACCATAAGGGTCCCAATTATAGTAACCATTTTTATCTGTCATAGTCATGGTCGGAGAGGAATTAAAGGCTATCCACAAGGGATTATAACCTGACATCTCCAATCCCCCAATACCCTTACCAACACCATGAGATGCGTTTAAATCGACAGTAACATCCAGCCATTTAGCCATAGAGATCTTAATGTTGGCTTTAGCCGAATAACGTTCATAACTATTTTTGTCAATGACACCTTCATCACCCATATAGTTAGCGGAAACATACGTTTGAGTTCCTTCAGAGCCTTTTGAAAAGACAAGCTTGTAGTTTTGAGTCACACCTGTACGGAACATCTGATCCGTCCAATCAATACCGGGATTACTGCCATCCAAATAATCAGAAACCTCACTCGCACTAATACCCGCATAATCAACAAGTGCTTGGCATAAGTTTGGTATCCATCATCTTGGGAAGATTGGTAGCCTGAGAGATTCCTACCGAGGCGTCAAAAGTGATGTTAGTCTGCCCTTTCATACCACTCTTGGTTGTAATGATAACAACACCGTTGGCGCCACGTGAACCATAGATAGCAGTGGAGGAAGCGTCCTTCAGAATTTGCATACTTTGAATATCTTCTGGATTTATACCTTCAAGACCCGACTCACGAACCATACCATCTACGACATAAAGGGGATCATTACTTTTATTAATGGAATTGGTACCACGAATGCGAATCTTTACCGAACCACCCGGAACACCATCACTGACCACATTCACACCTGCAACACGCCCTTGAAGCGCATCACTTACTTGAGTAATGGCTGGTCCTTAAAATTCCTGCTATCCAAAACGGAAACCGAACCTGCCAAGTCAGCCTTACGTACTGTACCATAACCCACCACAACCACTTCATCCAAAGTCTCAGTATCTTCCTGTAAGGTTATAGTCAAATTCTTTTGCCCTTTTACCAATATATTTTGAGCAATATATCCGATATAAGAGATCTTCAACGTAGCATTGGGCTTCACATTCAATGTAAACTTACCTTCAAAATCGGAGATAACCCCATTTACGGTTCCTGCCTCTACAATGTTTACACCGACTAATGGTTCTCCACTCGCATCAATAACTGTACCAGTTACACTAATTGTCTGTTGCTGTACTATTACTACGTTGTCACTCATATTTCCGGCAATTGCATACCCGGCATTACCCGACATCAATATACCCATACTCATTGGTACAGCTTTCAAAATTGGATTGTACCACGCAGACTCGAACAGCCTACCTAATGGCAATAATTTTTTCCTCATAAAATTCTTAAATCATTTAAGGTTAAACTAAGTTTGATGATTTGCAGCAAAATTAACTATATCCCCCCTCAAGAGGGGTCCGTGTGCGTATAAAACAAATCAACTATAGTCTAAATTTTAAAAAGTAATACGATAAAAATCAAAAATCATATAAATTAGTTCCTTATTTATCTAAAAAAAAGATTTGTGAAGCTTTTCTCTATCAGGAAAAAAGTTTAAATTTGTTCTAAAATCATAAAGAGATGTACCGAATTCTACTTATACTATATATTATATGGGGAGGGGTGTCAATTGCAAGTGGACAAGACTTTAATTACTCCTTCACCCAACTTTCCACTAATCAAGGATTATCACAAGCTTCTGTTACCTCCGTTACGATGGATCAGAAAGGAAGACTATGGATAGGTACTCAGAGCGGCTTGAACTATTATTTCCAGCAGCAACTAAAAACCTTCATTCACCATGAAAGTGATTCCCTATCCTTACCTAACAATTACATCAATCACATAGTAGAAGATTCATTAGGTACCATCTGGGTGGCCACCTCCAAAGAGATGGTTTTATATAACAGCGATAATCATAATTTCACGCCTACTGGATACAATTGTATCTATTCTTCCCTCTGCATTGAAGGAGGTATATTGTTTGGAAGTGAGAATATCATTTTCCGCTATAATTATAAAAGCCGGACCATGGACAGCATCTATATTTGCCAGAAGAAGAAATTGGATATATCCGAATACCGGATACAAAAAATGGTTCAGTTGAAAAAAAATAAAATACTGATAGGAACCAAAGAACAAGGTATCTATCTCTATGATTGTTGCACGCAACAGCTCACCCGTTTCACATCAGATATCCATCATCTACTGATTTCGCTCTATGTAGTATCAGACAAGTATGTATATGCCTCTTTTTACGGCAATGGGATTTATTGCTACAACCAAGATGGCAAGATAGTAAAGTCTTATACATCAAAGACTTCTTCTTTAAACAACAACTATGTGCTAGACATCATCGAACATAAAGGACAATTATGGATTGCTACAGACGGAGGAGGTATCAATATACTTGACATGAACTCCGACCAAATCAAAGTAATGTGTCATGTGGCTGGAGACAACTTCTCTTTGCCTGTCAATTCTATTGTCTTATTATACGAGGACAGAAACGGGAACTTATGGCAGGTAGTGTCCGAGGGGGTATCTTTAACATTAAGAAAACCTATATAAGAACTTATAAAGATGTAGCCCTGAACAACTCCAACGGTTTAAGCGATAAGTCTATCATTCCTTATATGAAGATGACGATGACAAATTATGGATTGGTACAGATGGAGGAGGTATTAATCTATATGATCCACACACCGATCAGTTTACCCATTTTCCTTCGACCTACGGAGACAAAGTGGCCTCTATCGCCAAAATATCTGAAAAGGAGTTGATGGTATCTCTTTACACAAAGGGTATATTTATTTTCAATAAAATAACCGGCACTTACCGCCCCTTTACCATTGTTGATGAAGGTACAAATTACAAAGAATGCTTCTATGGCTATCTTCCATTGGCCCATCAAGTAGCCAATGATAAAATTTACATTATCAGTTACCGTCCATGGGTATACCATCCATTAAGTGGAAAATTCTCTTTAATGCCCACCAACAATCTGAAAAATACGGATGCATTGCGTCTCGTCTATTCCAATGAGCATTTCTCATTATTAAAACGTGTCAATCAAATATTTTATGTACCTCAAGAAAACGACAGTATCAGCCTTTTATGTGAAATAGACCCAGAGGAGACAATTACAGCTCTTGCCTATCAGGATAGTACTATTTGGATAGGTACGGACCGAGGTCTGGGATGTTATGATATGATACACAAAAAATTCCACCATATACATACCAACTATTTTGAAAAAATATCTTTCCTCATTGGCGACAAAAAAGGAAGATTATGGATTTGTGCACACAACAAACTATTTTCTTATCTGATTAAAGAAAAGAAATTCACGTTGTGGAACAGTTCTGACGGATTTCTGCCTAACGACATACTAGCTGCCCACTACACACTATCCAATCCCAATTTTGTTTATTTGGGAGGTGCAGAAGGGCTGGTGAAAATCAATACCAATATTCCTCAGTCTGAAACGCAAATACCTCAGATAAGTCTGGCAGATATTAAATTTAACGGATGTTCTTATCTGAAACAAATGAAGAATCAGACACTTCATATTCCATGGAACTACAATTCATTGACCATTCATATATGTGTAAAAAATGAAGATATCTTCCAAAAGAACTTGCTCAGATATACCATATCAGGCAGAGGAAAACAAACGGTCGAAAGTTTCGACTCCGAACTCTCTTTATCTTCCCTGTCACCAGGTAAATATAAAATCTGGGTATCAAGCAGCACCAAAGATGGTGAATACACTACTCCTGTACCCATAATCAACATTGTCATCACTCCACCCTGGTATAAAAGTAGTTGGTTTTTCTCGATATGTACTCTTTTATTTATTCTTTTTACCATTAAAATAGCTCTTTGGGTATTTCATAAGAAAAAGAAGGAAATGAGAGATGAAATGGGCGATTTTGTCCAAACCGTCCTCTATAATGTACTGGGAAATAAAGAAGAAAATACAAAAGAGAAAGACTTGGAAGAAATAACAGATGCTTCATATCCTCAATCAATGGAAGCAACTCCACTCAGCAGTGCTGACGCAGATTTCATAAAAAAACTGGATCAAATTATCAATGAGAATCTATCAAGTGAAAAACTATCTATCAAGTACCTGACAGATACCATGGCCATGAGCCGTGCATCTTTATATAATAAAGTAAAGCAAATTACCGGATTAGGGGTCAATGAATATATCAACAGACTACGCATAGAACGCTCTGTATACCTTTTAGCAAATACCAATCTGAGCATTAGCGAGATTTCCTATGAAGTAGGTTTTTCTTATCCGCGCTATTTCAGTACTTCATTTAAACAGATGAAAGGGGTTACACCTTCACAATTCAAGGAGAAAAACAAAAATAGCGGACACATATAAACTGTTAGAGCAAACAAGGCCTGCCATTTATTATTTTGAACGAAATAAAGAACTGACATTCAGATTCTTTACTTCGTTCAACAGGTCATAAAATGATACCAATATTAACAAGCCTTGAAACTCATATCCAGCCCCTTCACGGAGTGAGTCAGCGCACCGAAAGAAATGAAATCCACTCCTGCCTGCGCATAAGGCAACATAGTATCGTAAGTAATACCACCGGAAGACTCGGTTTCGCAACGACCTCCTACTATCTCTACAGCCTTACGAGTATCTTCAGGTGTAAAGTTATCAAACATAATACGATCCACACCTTCTGCCAACGCCTGATTCAATTCGTCAAAGTTACGCACTTCCAATTCAATCTTCAAGTTCTTACCCTTTGCCTTACAATATTCTTTGGCACGGGACACCGCATTGTGTATGCCACCTGCGAAATCTACATGGTTGTCTTTCAGCAGAATCATATCAAACAAACCGATACGGTGATTGCCTCCTCCTCCTATCTTTACAGCCATCTTCTCCATGATACGCATACCCGGAGTTGTCTTACGGGTATCAAGTACACGAGTTTTCGTACCTTCCAGTTTCTTCACATATTTATTGGTCATAGTAGCAATGCCACTCATGCGTTGCATGATATTCAGCATCAAGCGTTCTGTCTGAAGAAGTGACTGAACTTTACCTTCCACCACCATAGCCACATCACCCGGTTTCACGTGAGTTCCATCTTGAATGAACACCTCCACCTTCATTGTGGGATCAAAACGGCGAAATACTTCTTTAGCCACTTCAATGCCTGCCAAAATACCTTCTTCCTTAATCAACAACTTTGATTTTCCCATTGCATCTGCGGGAATACATGACAAGGTAGTATGATCCCCATCACCTATATCTTCAGCAAAAGACAGGTCTATCAGTCTGTCTATTAAGTCTTTTACTACTAATTCGTCCATAATGTTATCGTTTTTTTATGAATTGATAGGCAAAGGTAGAGATTTTCCGTATTTTTGCAAAGTAAACCAGAAAAGAACGTATGAAATTTACATTATTAGTAGTAGGACGCACTGTCGAAAAACATTATATCACCGCTATCAATGATTATGTGGAACGTACCAGGCACTTCATTTCTTTCGATATGGAAGTCATCCCCGAACTCAAGAACACCAAAAACCTGAGTATGGAGCAACAAAAAGAGAAGGAAGGAGAACTAATTCTGAAAGCTTTGTTGCCGGGCGATGTAGTGGTTTTATTGGATGAACATGGAAAAGAATTCCGTTCCGTAGAATTTGCCAACTGGATAGAACGCAAAATGCACACTGTAAACAAACGGTTAGTATTCATCATTGGGGGGCCATACGGATTTGCACCCAAAATATATGATGCAGCCCAAGAAAAGATCTCATTATCCAAGATGACCTTCTCACATCAAATGATACGCCTTATTTTCGTAGAACAGCTATACCGGGCGATGACTATATTGAATAACGGTCCTTATCATCATGAATAAAAATATATAGCGGTTAGTGATTAACACCTGTGGCATAATAGCGCAGTCCATTCATCACTAACCACTAATTCTCTCCCTATTTTCCAATTTCAAAGTCCACACACACTGGTAAATGGTCGCTATAGCCACCATGATATTTCTTTCCCCAGTAGGTACGTGATGGGATATCACCACCATATTTTTCATCTTCTTCCAATAGGAACGGATGTCTTAAAATCTGTGCCTTGTCATAAGAAGTACATATACCGTCATGTCCCTGCAACAGGAATCCGGAAACAATCAACTGATCAAGTATTCCCCATTCACCCCGATAGCGTAAGTACCTTCCTTGCGTCCGTCCATCAGATTATACAGTTTCTTAGCCTGTACTTCACCTTTCGGAGCCACGGCACCCAATACTTTAGCTATCGAATTATTAGTGGGATAATCATTAAAATCACCCATTATCATCACATTGGGATGCTGGCGAAGGTTCATGATGGAATCTGCCGCTATGTTCAATATCTGTGCAGTGAAAAGACGATAAGGCTCACTTTTTTCCTCACCACCGGCACGAGACGGCATATGGCACACAAACACGTCCAAAGTATCACCTGATGCTACCTGCCCCATCACATGAAGGATATCACGTGTAGGGCGGCGTTCCATCTCCTTATAAGGAACAGAAAGGCTGTTTTTGCCCAGCAACTTAAAACTTCCTCGCTGATAAAGCAACGCCACGTCAATACCACGCTCATCAGGAGAATCAGTCATGACATAACGATAACCTGCCTCGCGTAATGGCGAGTTTTCTGTCAGATCTTTCAAGCAATGATCATTTTCCACTTCACAAAGCCCCACCAAATCGGGAACATTTTCCTCACCGGTGGCAATAATAACCTTAGCTATCTTAGCCAATTTATCATGATAGCGCGCTTGTGTCCATCCTTTCGGAGCATCTGGCAAAAATTCATAATCATTTTTCAACGTGTCGTGCTGACAATCGAACAAATTCTCTACATTATAGAACATTACCCGAAACGGTTCCTGTGCATACGTCACCCCTACCAGGTAGCACAAACAAAGAAATAAAATTGTTTTCTTCATATAAATTATTTTGTCGGTATATTAACCAATACATCCAGCAAATGACGCCAGAATTTATCTACAGTAGGTATCAGCATACGCTCATCAGGTGAATGAACACCACGCAGAGTAGGTCCAAAAGAAACCATATCCAGTGACGGATATTTCTCAAGGAACAAACCACACTCCAATCCGGCATGAATTGCCTTTACTTTAGGTTCCACACCAAAAAGTTTTTTATAGCTATCTACCGCAACTTTCAAAACTGGAGAATCCGTATTCGGTTTCCACCCTGGATAGCCTTCACCAGTTGTTACTTCAGCACCTCCCAAAAGAAAAGCAGAACGGATCATCTCGGACATATCCTTGCGTGATGAAAGAATGGAGCTGCGCTGGCTAGTCACTATTTTAATCTTGTTTCCCTCTACCTGTTTGATGGAAGCAAGATTAGACGAAGTTTCTACTAATCCCGGAATATCCTGACTCATGGCATACACTCCATTGTGCACAGCGTAAACAGCTCTCAGAAGGTGTCCGGCAGTAGTCATATCTATCGCTTCCTTACAAGGGGATTCAGAAGAGAGTTCGGTTCTCAAGTTCGGTTCTGTCGCAGCATATTCATTCTCCAGTTCTGCGGTATAGATATTCAAATCTACACGAACCGATTCCTTATCCTTCATAGGTACCGCACATAATGCCTGTGCCTCACGAGGTATGGCATTATGCAGGTTTCCGCCATCAATCTCACATAAATATAAAATATATTTAGAAGCCAACTGGGTCAGAAAACGATTCAGCAGCTTATTGGCATTCGCTCTACCTTTATTAATATCATCACCGGAGTGCCCACCAGTCAATCCCTTGACCGCCACACGGAAATAGAAATAATCCTGTGGGGCAGAAACAGGCTGATAAGTAAATTCCGCTGTAGTATTTGCCCCACCGGCACAGCCGATAAATAATTCTCCTTCATCTTCCGAGTCCAAATTAATCAGAATATCACCAGTCATAAACCCTGGCTTCAATGCAAAAGCACCTGTCAATCCAGTTTCTTCATCCACCGTGAAAAGACACTCCAGCGGACCATGCTCTATATCAGTAGCAGCCAATATAGCTAATTCTGTCGCCACACCGATACCATTATCCGCCCCCAATGTAGTACCTTTGGCTTTCAACCATTCACCGTCCACCACTGTTTCAATAGGATCAATTAGAAAATCATGCTCCACATCACTGTTTTTTTCACAAACCATATCTATATGAGACTGCAAAATCACAGTTTTCAAATTCTCCTTACCCGGAGTGCAGGCTTTTTAATTAATACATTGCCTACTTCATCTGTCTTGGTTTCCAAACCATGTTCTCTACCGAAGGCTTTCAAATAAGCAATTATTTTCTCCTCTCTTTTAGAGGGACGGGGTACCTGACATATCTCTTCAAAATAATAAAAGACAGATGCAGGCTTTAAATTCTTTTCATTCATAATCATGTCGTTTAGGAAAATTCAGTTTCCAAATTTGCAAAAAATAGTTAAATAACTCTCTTAAATAGGACACTTCCTCTTTTTTAATGAAAAAAGAGAAAGCTAAATCATTGCAAAATTCTATATTTGCTATGCAAATTTAGTCCGCAGACACGAAATGCTTCAATAAATTTGGCATTTCCCTTGCCTTACACTAACTTTGCACCACAAAAATAATAGAAATGCTTGATACTATCCTTATAACTGTGTTAATAGTTGCTATCTGTATAGCATTATTGTCTATCGGAATCTTTCTAAAAGGAAAGTTTCCAAACACGCATGTAAGCGGTAATAAGGCACTCCGTAAAAAAGGAATAGGCTGTGTGCAATCACAAGATCGTGAAGCACGCAAACCTAATAAAAATGCCATAGCCGAAATTGAAAAGCAAAGCAAAACGGATAATAATTAATAAACAATACGTGAAAAAGATTATGAAAAGAACAAATTTCATCCTGAATGGATTTCTAGCGCTAGCCATCGTGTTAGTGTTCGCACAATGTAGCGACAAAAACAACAACGCTGCAACTTCTTCCGCTGCTCCGGCTGCCGGCGTTGCAGGTTCCTCAAACATGAAAATAGCTTATGTGGAAATCGATTCACTGTTGACTAAGTACAATTTCTGGAATGACTTAAATGAAGTGATGATACAGAAAGAAGAAAATATCCGCACTACTTTAAATGAAAAAGCAAAGAAACTGGATGCTGATGCTAAAGAATTCCAACGCAAACTGGAAAATAATGGCTTTGCTACACGTGAACGTGCTGAACAAGAACAGATGAGACTGATGAAGCAACAACAAGAACTGCAGGCACTCCAACAGAAACTAAGCGACGAGCTAGCTTCTGAAAACCAAAAGAACAGCTTGCAGTTACGTGATTCTATCAATTCATTCTTGAAAATTTATAATCAGAACAAAGGATATGATCTGATTATCAGCAATACAGGATTTGACAACTTGCTATACGCTAATCCGGCATACAACATCACACAAGAAATCATTGACGGACTGAATGCACGTTATACTCCCTCTTCTGTAAAAAAATAATAGTTCATCAACCTTATATATGTAAAGCCGGAACAGTCTACTGTTCGGCTTTACTTTTAAACAAAAAGCACCCTATAAACGTTTTTATTATAATAAAAATAACGAAAGGAGAACATTATGGAAAGATTTGAAGATTTAATCACCTCAAACATCCCTGTATTAGTTGATTTTTTTGCTGAATGGTGCGGACCTTGCAAAGCCATGAAACCTATTTTAGAAGAATTAAAAGGAATAAAAGGGGAAAAAGTAAGAATTGTCAAGGTAGATGTAGACAAACATAAAGAAATTGCTGCATACTATCAGATTCAGTCAGTTCCCACACTGATGATTTTTAAAGACGGTAAGCAATTGTGGCGACAAAGTGGTGTAATGCGTGCCAATGATTTAAACACTATTCTAGCCAATATGAGTAAAATATGAAGAAAACAATCACATGTATTCTATTAACTGCCGGATTAACGGGATATCTCAGTGCCCAAACTCCTGTCCAGGATAAGTCAGATAAAAATTCAGGAAAAGTCATACGTATGGACAAACAAATGTTCTTGGATAATATATTTGACTACACTTCCGGTTCCACTAACTGGAAATACAAAGGAGAGAAACCGGCAGTTATTGATTTTTACGCCACATGGTGTGGTCCCTGCCGTATGGTTGCCCCTCTGCTAAAAAGTCTGGCCAAAGAATACAAAGATCGAATTGCAGTTTACAAAGTAGATACAGACAAACAAAAGAATTATCTGCCGTTATGGGAATACAGTCACTGCCCACCATCATCTTTATTCCCAAAACGGGACAGCCACAAATCATTATAGGAGCAGCAATAAAGCTACTTTCAGGAAAGCCATTGAAGAAGTGTTACTGAAAGAATGAGAAACAAGCCCTATATATCTCTAATCTAAATATAACCAATAAAAGAGAGGGGGCAATAATAATTGCTCCCCCTCTCTCCATTTATACTATAGCAAATTGTATATTATTTCTTGAAATATCTGTTGTACAAACCTTCAAAACCTTTGCCGTGACGAGCTTCGTCCTTAGCCATTTCGTGAACTGTATCGTGAATAGCATCCAAGTTCAAAGCTTTTGCACGAGTAGCAATGCGTTTCTTGTCAGCACAAGCACCTGACTCAGCATTCATTCTCTTTTCCAAGTTAGTCTTTGTATCCCATACACAGTCACCCAGCAACTCAGCAAACTTAGCAGCATGTTCTGCTTCTTCCCAAGCATAACGTTTGAAAGCTTCAGCAACTTCAGGATAACCTTCGCGGTCTGCCTGACGGCTCATTGCCAAATACATACCAACTTCTGTACATTCACCCATGAAATGATTGTTCAAATCCTTAATCATTTCTTCATCACAACCTTTTGCTACGCCGATAACGTGTTGGTCTGCAAATTCCAATCCACCTTCTGTTTCTACCATTTCGTTAAACTTAGAAGCAGGCGCTTTACACAACGGACATTTTTCAGGAGCTGCATCACCTTCATGAATATAACCACAAACTGTACAAATAAACTTTTTCATAATTTCTTTTTTTATTAGTTAGTCAATATTTTATTTATTAGTTAGTCATTTACTCTCTATCCTTTTTAACTTCTTTCTTAATCTTCTTTAGAACAAGCAGGGCATATACCTTTATAATATTGGTGAATTTCATCCACTTTGAATCCATTCATATCAATTTGCTCTACTTTTTTCACTTCATTACTATAGGGTAAATCGAATATTTTACCACATTTCTTGCAAAGGAAATGAGCATGCAGGGAAGTATCGCCGTCAAAACACGCATTCTTTTCATCAATTGTAAGCATTAAAGCTGCTCCATGCTCGACAAAGAGTTTCAGTGTATTATACACTGTAGTCTTGGACAAGGTTGGAATATCCTTACATAGCGCCAAATAAATCTCATCGATAGAAGGATGAGTTTTATGAGCCAACAAATAATCCATAATAGCTATGCGCTGTACGGACGGCTTAATGTTATAACTGATAAGATAATCGTAACTCTTCATATATTCCCTTTTTGTAACTATTACAATTTTATTTCATATGCAAAGATAGATAGTTATTCGCAACAAACAAATAAATCACGACACTTTTTTTATTTTTTTTATTTAGAT
>ENA-OQDE01000143-OQDE01000143.1-human-gut-metagenome-genome-assembly--contig:-NODE-143-length-45415-cov-8.195659_pt1 | contig 45415 bp, 61 predicted proteins | sample MGYA00242768_ERZ504595 | MGnify/ENA primary metagenome ERZ504595 (study PRJEB26092, sample SAMD00036307) | human gut metagenome | host: Homo sapiens | study: EMG produced TPA metagenomics assembly of...
TTGCCACGGTACACGGCACCTTCAGGAAGTTTACGGAGGCTGTCCGCAGGTATAGACAGCTTCACCGAACTCGCCGGTATACCCGCCATCACCAGTCCCGCCCGTCGGCTTCCGCTCGCGCTGTCGGTGCTTGCCGATTCCGTCTGTATCTTCTCCACCGTCGTGCTCTTCCTGCTGCTTGCGCAGCCCGCCAAGCACAGGACAGTCATCATGATGGCGGCAACTGTTGGCAGTGTCAATGGCCTTGCGCAGTCGCGCCATTTCGCGCTTGTTGGCCTGCAGGTCTTTTCTTGTTGCATTCAGTTCTTCTTTTAAGGGTACCACAATATTGCTCACCAAAACGCGGGTGGCATGTTCTGCGTTATCCACACGCACACCCTCTGCGTCGGCTTCGGCTTTCATCGCTTCCGCTTTCGCTTTCCTCACCGTAGCACGCAGGGAACCGATGGCTGCTGCAGTGCCCACAAGGCCGCCGCTAAGAATAATGTTCATGATCTCGCTAAAGTCCATACCACCCGTTTTTTAGTCAGTCAACCTTTTATTCTGCTTCCTCGCGTTTCTTTCGGAATAGTCCGATAACCCATTGCACCAGTCCCGTGTCGGCTACCCCATTGGCTACAAGTGAGGCACCAAAACCATAGAGCAAGGCAATGTCCCAGCTCACATCACTCACAAATCCGGCATCAAGCACCACAGTAGCATCGCGCACACCAAGCCCACACACCAGCTCACCAGCTGCGTCACCCAGCCTTTCATGTTGGGGAACAAACCTTTCAACCCTTCAGTAAGCACCACCACACCGCCGACGAAACCGGCAAAGGTGCCAATCATTGCGTCATAGTCCGTTGCCGGAACATCGGCCCCTTGGGCCATCACAGCCGATACTGTTCCCAGCATCAGCATCATAAACAGCATAATTCGTTTCATTGATTGCTTCTTTTATTATTGGTTAATACCTATTTCTTTCAGCCATTTCTGTACATCGAAACTGGGGCAGGCTTTGGCCGCCAGCTCGTTGTGTCCCACAATGCGCACATCCGGGAATCTGCGATGGAAGTCCTTCACATACTTCTCCAGTGCCTTTTTCTGGCAGCCGGTGCGGGTGTCCTTCGGGGTCTTGCCGTCCTTGGCCACACCGCCGGCATACACAATGTGGCGGCTCACGCTGTTGTACCCCTTGGCTCCGTTGGTCACTTCCCAGGGATCCACCTGCGCATCCTCGTTGTTGTTCACCAAGCGTTCCACACCGCCCTGCAGGTGGAACAGGTCGGTGTAGCCCACCTGTTTCCAACCTCTGCCACCCTGGCTTACGGGCGAAGTGTGCCACTTCCGGATGTCCGCCGATGATACCTCACGCCCCTCCGGGGTTGCCGTACAGTGAATTACCAGATACTTCAATTTTGCCATACCATCTTATCCTTTCTGGTTTTGGGTAATGGTAATCTTGGCCGTCTTGCTGCGGTCGGCATTGAGCGTAAGGGTCAGTGTACCGGTTTTCTGACTGCACTGTTTGCACCGGCCGAAATCTTCACGCCTTTATCCGTCGCTTCCACCTTGAAGCCGGCAGGGGCACTGCCTATCTCATATTCTCCGCTGGCGGTCACGGTCACTTCTTCACTGCCACCGGTTGCCTCAAGGGTCACACTGGCAGGGTCAACTGAAATCTTCTTCTCGCTCGCCTTGAACACGGGGTTGCTTCGCTTGTCCAGCACCACCACTTCTTCACCGAAGGCAATGTTCGTGTCAGCCTTCATCAGCATCTTGAAGAAGTACAGTTCGCTCGCGTTCGAGATCTTGTCAATCTGAATCACGTCTTCATCGTCCTGCAGGTTCACAGCCGCAAACAGGTTGCCGCCGGCATCGGGCGAACAGAGGGTGCACACAATCAGATCATCGGGCCAGGCCGCAAGCGTCTCAATGGTAATGCCTTGTAGCGACGGGCATTCACATCGGTTTCGCTCGTGTTCTTGGACTCGCGCTGGGTCAGCTCGTCATCATACTTGTCAAAGTCGTTCACGCTCATCAGAATGCGGAGGTCCGGGTTGTTGCGGATGGCCACGGGAATCTTCGCACGCATGGCTTTCAGTCTGCCCAGCATGGTCGATTCTGCGCTGTCCACCACAATCACCTCAGTATCCTTGGCCATCTGGGTCAGGATGCCGTTAAACAAGTGGTCGTCATCATCCCCATATTCACCGTTCACATAGTGGTCACCCAGTTCAAACTGTACCCGCTTGGCCAACTCGGCAAGCAGGGCGTTCTGCGCTTCGGGCGGAAGTTCCGAGAATACCAGGTTGCCCTTCGGCTGCCATTTGCGCCAGATGTTCTCGAACGTGCGGGGGTTAAACACCGTAAAGGCCATGAAGTCCACCGGGTCAAGACTCTTTTCGTCGTAGTTGAAGTTGCCCTTCGAATCCTCCACGCCGGGGTTCTCCTTGCGCTTCTGGAGCATCTTGCCGGTCTTCAGGCGCGGCAGGCTGATTTTCTTCTCCACACCGGGAATCACCATGATCAGCCCCTTTTCCACAATCTCATTGCTCGTAGCGGCAAGCGTCAGCAACTGTTCCAGTACCTCGCCGCTGTAATTCGTGTTTCTTACAATTATTGCCATAGTTCAATCACTTTTTACGTTTGTCCTTAATTTCTCGCATACGCCTGTTCCAGGGGCTTTCTTCACCATTCGGTTCCAGATGCAGGTCTTCCATCACACGGCGCTTTACCGGCAGTTGGGCCAGGGCCTTTTCGCCGTTCTCGCGGTCATTGGCCAAAAGGTTTTCGTAGATGGGGCGGGTAGTCGCATCAATGCGACCGTCCTGCTCGGCTGCGTCAAGCAGCTGCTTGCGGGCGGCAAGGTCTTCGGCTTCAGCCTTGTCTTCGTAGGTCTTCACCTTGGCCTTCAGGTCGGTGTTCTCTTTCGTAAGGATAGGTACCTTGCCTGCCTCTTCCTCCAGTTGGTCCATCAGGCGGAACACATCCGCATCACTCGCGCAGTCCTTGAAGCGCGGGCGTTTCTTTACGTCTTCCAGATTCATGTCTTCTCTGTTTTTTTGTGGCTCAACGAGCCGGTTATTGAATAAAGTATATATCTGCGCCGGTGTACTGTCTGCCGGCACGGGGTCTGCATCATAGATGTCGTCTATGAAACCAAGGTCCAGGGCTTCCTTGGCGGTCAGCCAATGGTCCTCGCCGTCAAAATAGGTCTGTTTCACTTCTTCCTTGCTCATGCCCAGCCGCTCGGCATAGATTTCACTCAAGCTGCCTTCCAGGCTTTCTATCTCTTCCATGCAACGCTGCAGGTCCTGCTTGTTGCCGTAACACCCGCCGCTCACACTGTGCAGCATCAGACGGGCATATTTGCTCATTTCTACGGGCTTGCCGCAAAGGGCTATCACACTGGCCATGCTGGCGGCTATGCCATCCACATAAATGCGGATGTCGGCCTGGCTATGGCGCAGGGCGTTGAATATCGCAATGCCGCTGTACACTTCCCCGCCGTTGCTGTTGATACGCACATGGATGCGTCGGCTCACGCGTTCGGCTTCCATCAGTTCCTGGGCTATGCGCCCGCTTTGCACCTCCGTATAGTCTCCGATGTCCCCGTACAGGAATATCGTACTGGTGCCGTCGTCACTCGTTGTAATATTGAAAAATCTGCTCATCGTCATGTCTTTACCAGCGGTTTCCCCGCCTTTCGATGGTGCGAAAATAGAACATTCCCATGGCACCAAGAAACCGCGTCCGCATCATAACGTTTTCTGGCGTTATCATAACGCTGTAACCCGTCATCATGCGTACGCGCTTTTACAAACCCCGCTTTTTCATGCAATTTTGTAACGTGATTTACAACTAAAAAGGACGATTTATGGCAGATTTGACGAATGCCCAGAAAAAGGAATGGGCAAAAACTTTGTACCTCAAGGAAAACCTCACACAGCAGGAAATCGCCGACCGGGTGGGCGTGTCACGGGTGTCCGTGTCCAACTGGGTACGGGCCGGGAAGTGGGAGGAACAGAAGGTGGGGCTTACGCTCACAAGGCAGGAACAGGTGGCTAACCTCTACCGGCAGGTGGCCGAAATAAACAAGGCCATCGCCGAACGGCCCGAAGGGAACGGTTCCCCTCATCCAAGGAGGCTGACATCCTCGGGAAACTGTCGGCGGCCATACGCAACATGGAGCAGGAAGTGGGCATTGCGACATCATCAGTGTCCTCACCGGCTCATCGACTGGGTACGGGCGGCCGACCTCGAAAAGGCAAAGGAAATTACACGCCTGGCCGATGCGTACATTAAAGACAAATTATAAAGGGATAGACAATGAAACAGACTGACAGACTCGCTCTCCTCGATTGGGAGAAGTACAAAGAAGACATCGCAAGGGCTACACCGGTCGATAGGAACATGACGGCAGCCGAACGGGAAAAACACCGGGAATATCTTGAGAAACATCCCATAGAATGGATCAAGTTCTTTTTTCCGAATTATGTCAAATATGAATTTGCCGACTTCCAGAAAAAGGCTATCCGGCGGATCATTGCACACGATGAATGGTTTGAGGTGCTTTCTTGGAGCCGTGAGCTGGCCAAATCCACCGTCACCATGTTCATCGTCATGAATCTCACGCTTACCGGACGCAAAAAGAATGTGATTCTGACCTCCAACAGCAAGGACAATGCGGTGCGCCTGCTCGATCCTACCGGGCCAATCTCGAAGCCAACGGACGCATCATGCATACTACGGCAAACAGGAACTGCCGGGCTCATGGACCGAGGATGAATTCACCACCAAAGGGAAGGTCTCTTTCCGCGCACTGGGTGCCGGACAATCTCCGCGTGGTTCGCGAAACGAGGCCATACGTCCCGACGTACTGCTGGTCGATGACTTTGATACGGACGAGGATACCAAGAACCCGGACATCATCCAGAAGCGCTGGGACTGGTGGGAAAATGCGCTGTATCCCACAAGGTCCATTTCCGAACCTACACTGGTCATCTTCTGCGGAAACATCATCGCCAAGGACTGCTGCGTGGTGAGGGCGGGCGAAATGGCCGACTCCTGGGACATCGTGAACATCCGCGACAAAAACGGTTTTTCCACATGGCCGGAAAAGAACTCGGAAGAGGACATCGACCGCACACTGTCCAAAATATCCAAAAAGGCGGCACAGGGAGAATATTTCAACAACCCGATTTCCGTGGGAGAGGTATTCGAAAACATTGCATACGGCAAGGTTCCGGCACTCTCCAAATTCAAGTTCCTCGTGGTGTATGGCGACCCGGCACCGGGCGAAAGCAAGGGTAAGAAAGGCAAATCCTTCAAGACGGTTTCGCTCTGTGGCAAATTGGGTGGCAGGCTTTACGTCATCAAGACTTTCCTGGCACAGGCGCTCAATGCGGAGTTCATTGACTGGTATGTCCGGATGCTTGAATTTGTCGGGGGCAAGACCAATGTCTATTGCTACATGGAGAACAACAAGCTGCAGGACCCTTTCTTCCAACAGGTGTTCAAACCGCTGGTGGCAAAAGTACGCCGCGAACAGAAGATTGCGCTGTTCATCCGGGGCGACGAGGAGAAGAAGACGGACAAGTACGCGCATCGAGGCCAACCTTGAACCGCTCAACCGCGAGGGGAACCTCATCCTCAACGAGGCTGAACGGAACAATCCGCACATGAAGGAACTGGAGGATCAATTCAAGTTGTTCACCCTGACCATGCGCTATCCGGCCGACGGACCGGATGCGGTCGAAGGGGCGAACCGTATCATTGACGAACTGATCAGGCGCATTGAACCGCCCGTATTCCGATCACGGAAGGATGTAAGAAAACGGAATAAGAAAAGATTATGACAACTCTAAAACAATAGGACTATGAGCAAATTTGTTGAACTTACCGATTACGATGCGAGCATCCACCGAGACATCCTCGACGCACTGGTTCGCGAAGACGAAACGGTCATTGAGGTTTGCGAGGACAGGGCCATTGCCGAAATGCGGTGTTATCTGGGCAAACGCTACGACTGCAACAAGATTTTGCAGCCACCGGCGAGAACCGTAACCAGCTCGTGCTGATGATGGTCATCGACATGGCGGTCTATCACATCTTCTGCATCCACAACCCGCAGAAACTTTCCCAGGTACGCAAGGATCGTTACGAACGGGCGGTGGAATGGATGAAGGCGGTGGCCGACGAGGACATTTCAATCGAAGGGGCTCCGCTGCTGCCCGAGGAACAAAGGGCGGGCAGGTCGGATTTCCGCATTCAAAGCAACCGCAAACGAACGAACCACTGGTAAAAAGCAAGCATCATGAAAAAGAAAAACAGAAAAAACAACAAAGCCGGCATCATCACCGTAGGGGGAAACTTCACGTTGCCGGGACAAAAGAGACCGAATGTGATTGTGCTCACACAGCCCAAACGCTTCGGGCTGGACATTTCCGACTACATGGCAGCCGTAAGGGTGGCCGAGAATGTCGATTTCTCGCGACGTTACAAACTTTATGACCTCTACGAGGACATTCTGATGGATACCCACCTTTCCTGTGTGCTCGAAAAGCGAAAGAATGCCGTGCTGTGCTCCAACATGGAATTCCGGGTGGACGGGAAGCCCGACGATAAAATCAACGAACAGATACAGTCGCCCTGGTTCAACCGCTGGTGGGTGACATCCTTGATGCGAAATTCTGGGGCTTCTCGCTCTGCCAGTTCTACAAGCTGCAGGAGTGGGTGGATTATGACCTGGTACCACGCAAGCATGTGGATCCGGTCAGGGAACTCATCCTGCGCCACCAGACGGACATTACCGGCCATTCCTGGAATGAATATACCGACCTGCTGTTTGTGGGTTCACCGTCCGATTTGGGGCTGTTGGCCAAGGCTGCACCTTGGGTCATCTACAAACGTAACACTACGGGCGACTGGGCACAGTTCTCCGAGGTATTCGGCATGCCTATCCAGGAATATATCTATGATTCCGACGACGACGAGTCACGCCAGCGGGCCATGGAGGATGCGGCCAATGCCGGAAGTCTGGCGCAGTTCTTCCATGCCAAGGACACGGAACTCAAACTCACGGAAGCCGGAAACAAAACAGGGTCTGCCGATGTCTATGAACGCCTCTGCGAGCGGTGCAACAACGAAATTTCCAAACTGATACTGGGCAATACGCTGACCACCGAATCGTCCGAAAAAGGCACGCAGGCTTTGGGTACGGTTCATAAGAAAGTAGAGGACAAGGTACTGGAGGCCGACCGGAAGTACGTGCTCAACGTGCTGAATTACGACATGACGGACATTCTGCTGCGCATGGGCATCAACACCGAAGGGGGTACGTTCTGTTTCCCCGAACCGAAGGAAACGGATGCCGGTACCAAAATATCCATCCTCACGCAGCTGAAGAAGAACTTCAACATCCCCATCGACGACGACTATCTCTATGAGGAATTCGGTATCGACAAACCGGCCAATTACGAGCAGCTGAAGCGGAACAAAAGACGGCTGAACAAGCCGACCAGATTCCAAGCCCGAAGAAGGAGCCGGAGCCAGCGAATAAGGGACGGGATGATGAACCGACACCGAAACAGAAAAGAAACTTCCGGAACTGGCTCAAAGGTTTTTTCGTGAAAGCCGGCAGACGGGGCAGCTTTAGACTGGTAGTCGACAGACTGTATGCGGCTGATAATGGCAGCATCTCCATGGAGTTTGACTTCTCCGAAGAGGTGCTGCGGCGTGCCTTGCTGAACATATACAGCAGGGACTTTCATCCGGCAACCGAAATCGAAATCAACCTGTTCAATGAAATATGGGCAAAGATGGACAAGGCGGCAAAGGAAGGGTTCAGCAAATCCAAGGCCATTACTCCGGACGAGGATTTCAGAAATGCCATACTCCGGAACAATGCCGTATTCTCGGCATTCAAGGTACATCGTATGCAGAATGACATGGCACGACTTTTATTGGATTCAAACGGCATTTTAAAACCGTTCGACAAATGGGTACAGGAAGTCTTGCCCATTGCTTCCCATCAGGTTCGTCACTGGCTGCGGACGGAGTATGATACGGCGGTCATCCGGGCGCATCAGGCGGCTGACTGGCAACAGTTCCTGCGCGAACGCGATATTCTGCCCAACCTCAAATGGCTACCGTCCACCTCCATTCATCCGGGGGCTGACCACCGCCCGTTCTGGAATACCATCCGGCCGATTGATGACACGTTCTGGAACATCCACCGACCGGGCGACCGGTGGAACTGCAAGTGCGACCTCACTGCCACCGACGAGGAGCCGACACCACTTCCGGACGAAGACGACAAGAACAAGCCCCAGCCCGGACTGGATAACAATCCGGGAACGGACGGCAAACTGTTTTCCGACAATCATCCATATCAGGCAGAAGCCCACAAGGGTGCCCAAAAAGCGGTGGATAAACTTATGGCCCGTATTGACGAGATGATTGCGGAAATGCCGGACTACCTTACCGGGGAGGAAAAAATGGCCATTGCCCGGAACAACCTCGAAATGGAAAAGGCTCTTAAAATCAAAAAAGGAAAACCTATGGATGTGGATAAGGCGGACAAACAGAATGCAAATCCCAAACATGTGGAAGAGTATATTTTGGATTCCAAAGGAATATACCGCGATAAAAGGGGAAACAGATACCGGAAGAACAGCGATTACGATAAAAAACGGGATACTCCATACAGTATCAACTGCCAGACTTGCGCACCGGCATACGCTTTACGATTACGTGGATGGGATATTACCGCCAAAGGCAATGTCGCAGGGTCTAAACTTGAATATCTGAGTAATGGACGTGCTTTTGAAGTCTGGAAAAACACCGACGGTACTCCGGCGCAACATATAAGTATAAACAGCTGGCTTGCGCACAAAGGATACCTGAAAATGACCCCTAAAAGGTACATGGAGTATTTCAATGAGGTATGTAAGGAAGAAGGCGTGTATGAATTGTGCATCGGCTGGAAAAGTGGAGGAGGTCATGCTACAATCCTGCAACGGTTTGCGGATGGTGAACTAAGGTATATCGAACCCCAAAGCGATAATTCTGCCGGTTCAGGAATGGAATGGAAAGACGTAAAATATTTATGTGAAATAGGAGCTGCGACTTCCCACAACTGCAGGGGAGTCCTGAGAATTGACAATAAGCTATTCGATGTCTCCTTCCTCGATATTTTCGATACATGAATCGATAACGTCAAGGGATAACGGACCGGTTATTTCGGTTGCGTCTTTACCGTCATACAGATAGACGAAAGGATAACCGGTACAGGAGTCCCCCGGAAACTTGAACACATAGGCTTCCTGGCCTTCATAAATACCAAGGTATTCGAAGGTGTCACCGTATTGCTCAATAAGTACACGGGCCTCGTTCTTTACTTGTTCCGGTATATTCATAACGCATAAAAGGCATATTGGAAGCCTCGGTTGCAAAGTTATAAATTATTCTTGAATTACTGATGATTATGGACATAAAAGATTTTACGGAAATGATAAAGCGGAAACGTGACAGGCTGGACAGTATGATGCGCCGCAAAATGCCAGTCATGGTAGGACGAATGGCCAAAGACCATTTTCAGGATAACTTCCGGCAGGGTGGATTTGTCAATGGCGGTCTTCACCCTTGGCCCAAAGCCAAACGCTGTCCTCGGGAGGTTCCGATGCCGCCAGCAATTATGGAACGCTGCTCTCCGGCAGGAAACATCTGTTCAAATCGGTCGGATATACACCTGCAGACTACCGGGTAAGGGTATTCAACGAGGTGGTCTATGCACCCATCAACAACTGGGGCGGGGAAATCGATGTCACCGTCACAGACCGCATGAGGCGCTTTGCATGGGCCAAGTTCTACAAGGCTTCGGGAAAAAGAAAAAAAACCGGCACAGGGCAAAAGAAACGCGTCAAACGACGTTCCAAGCCGAAGGAACTGAATCCGCAGGCACAGTTCTGGAGAACATGGCGCTTACCCAAAAAAAGAAACTGCACATCCGCATCCCGCAGCGCCAGTTCATGGGCGAAAGCAAGAATTGAACCGGCGTATCCGGGAAAAGGTGGACCAGGAAATTACCAACATTTTAAACCAATAACGATATGGACGAAATTTTTATCGCAATCATGGAACAGATTGCACAGGAAATGCCGGAACTCTCTCTCATCGACGAGGACTACGGACAATTGGAAATGGGAGCAGAAGAAGACCAGTACCCGGTCACTTTCCCTTGTGTATTAATCGGAAATACAAACTCCGACTGGCACGACCTCGGATACGGGGCACAGAAAAGCGAATCCGCACTGACCGTCCGGCTGGCCATCGATTGTTACGACGATACAAGCTACGCATCCGGCACGTATGACAAGGTGAGGGAAAGGCAGCAGCTGGCCAAGAAATTATACAAGTCGCTGCAGTGTCTGCAATGCACGGACAACGCTTCGCCGCTGGTACGCGAGAAAAGCCGTTCGTATGCCATGCCGCATTACATCAAGGTCTATGAAATGACGTTCTCATTCACACTGCACGATGAATCGGCCATGCCGTCATCTTATGGGGAATAGTTCCAGCTGGGCGGCAGTCAGACGGGGGGCTTTCACCTTGGGAACAGGCTTCAGATTGTAGTCTGTTCCCTCACGTGATTTCCGGCGGATGATGGTCATGATACGTTCCTCGGATATAAAGAATTCGCGCTCCGACAACACTTTTAAAGCATCGTCGAACCGCAACCGCTGTATTTCTGTCCAATAGTAGTAACGACGGCATAGTGCCTCGTCACGCAGCTTGATCAGTTCTTTATCCCGTCCTTTGCCCATACATTTTATTTCTCTTACAAAAATAACTGATTTCCATCTATTTTAAGAACAAAAGCGCCGCAATTATAACAACTGCGGCGCTTTCTGTTTATAGGGTTAACGGGTTTCGGCTACAAACGGCAGAAACTGGGTTCAATGCGGGTCCATACGCCGTTTTCAGGGTTGCGGCGGCTGAAGTAGTAGTTGGTGGCATTGCGCTGCACTACATTAGCTTCCTTGAACAGGCGCATGATGTCTGCATACTCTTCATCGAACTTATCTTCCAGTTCATACAGCTTTGAAATGCTCTTGTAGTCCAGGTCGCCCATCTTGTTGCGCTCCAGCAGGGTCATGGCCATCTGATACATCGGATCATCAGAACCTTTCTCGCTGTTCTGCATGTAGCGCTTCAAATAGTCAATCAGACGGTCGGCTGCCATGTCGGCTCGTTCATCGAAGCCTTTCACCTTGTTGCTTTTCACTTCCAGACGGAAGGCTCCGTCCGTAATGGTATAGCTGCGCTGTTCGTCGCTTTTCACCTGGCCGTATTCCTTCATCACCTTGGTAAAGGCATCGGCTTCTTTTTCCAGCCATCCGCGGAACCCGGTCACGGCATTCACCATCTCAAGAACGTTGGTCTTTACTTCGTGCATAAACTCACCGCGTAATGCCTCGTAAGTTTCACGACGGGCGATGCGGTCTTCTTTCTCTTCTTGCTGCAGCTGGGCCATGAGGGCTGCTCGCTGTTCTTTACTCAGGGACTTGATGTCCACACTTTGATTGTTCTTTTCCATTTTAAATCATTTTAGTTGTTAATCAGCTATTACTTTGTCATCCTTCAGCAGCAAAGCGAATGTCCTGTCTCTTTCTGCTTTGGTTTCAAACTTCTTGTATGTCTTCCAGCCACCGTTTATGCCGGTACACATCTTTATCCTCGGGCCTGGATAATCATCCTTTCGTATTATACAGAACCCCGCTTTTATCAGCTTGTCTTGGTCATCTATCCTCATAATCATCCTGCTTTTCCGGTTCATCGTCTATCAGCATGGCCTCCCCATTGGCATACGCCCAGTCGGCCAGTTCGTTGAAAAACTCCGCTGCATCCTGGTTCTCCATATCGGATGTCGTAAGGGTCACGTCTTTTCTTATGCGCTCAAGCGCTTCATGTGCTTTTTTATCCATATTGCTCTATTTATCGGTTAAACCTCCTTTTCGTTGGATAGCCCGCAGTTTGATGGCCAGTTGTTCCAGCTCGGCTGTACTAACCTGAACAAAGGGCTTGCCGGCTATCGGGGGTTGTTGCAGAATTCGTTCACCCGGTTCCAGTCGGTGGTGTCTATACCCAACTGTTGCATCAGCTTCAGGCAGACGCTGCGTTTCCGTCGCAGTTCCTCGCGAAGTTTCTGCCGCCATTCGTCTTGTCCGCTCAGTTTCTCCAGAGCAGTACAACAAACTTCATACTCCTTGGCCGTCATTTCCTTCAGACTGTCTGTCCGGTTCCACGTGTACTGCAGCACGATTTGTTTTTTGAATTCCTCCCGATCGCCCTGATAAGGCAGTTTGTTGAACAATGCATAGAACCGGGCGAAATTGGTTACTTCCTGTGCCATATCATCCTTTCACTTTTTTCTCCACTGAAAGAATTGCCAAACTTATCATCATAAGTTTTACAGACTGGCTGTCCTCTTCAAACAAATCAATATCCGCAACCACAGGCTCACCGCTCATGGTGTTCCATATTTGCTCTACCTCTTTCGTCTTCTTTTGATTCATCAAAAAGAGATACGCGTCATACTCGGAACGGTCAAATTCAAATACGACCTGAACTTTCTGTTTTTCTTCCATACATTCACTATTAAAAGGTTATTCAAACAATACTTTAATGCCACACGAACTGGCTACGTCAAGCTCCAGTTTGGCTCCCTTGCTCAGTTCCCAGTCCTTCAGCATGTAGATATAGTCACAAGCCAGCAACAGGGCAATGTCGGCCCGCATGTGGGCTCTCCAATGAGCTTCATCCGGCAATCCGTTCCTGAAAGGGTTTACAGGATCATAGCCTTGTGCCATCAGTTTCTCCTCGGCACGGCTGAAGGCTTCCTTGCGCTCATTCATATCATAGTGCGCGATGCTCCGCTGATGTACACTTCCCGGCACCGGTCGCTTCACCACGTTGAAAAGCCTTGTGTCGTTCCCACCGTTCCGGAACCACCACACTGTAGTTGCACGATTGGCAGCAGCAGCCTTCTTCTTTCACCGGGAACGGATTGTATCCGTAGCCCTCATACTCTTTGCCGCAGATGCAGCACACTTTCTTTTCTTCTTTCTTTTCCATCACTTCAAATCTTTAATGTTTATTTGGCAGGACGGATGCCATACCTGAATATTCCGAGCAAACATCACATCCCTGGTTTCTATCACTACGTGTCCCTTTGTCTTGGCCCTGCGCAGACGGAGGTCGCTTTGTATGTTACGTTCTACCCAATCGTCCACCACGGCCTCCGCTTCCTGTTCTTTCAGGAGTATCTGGTACAGCTTATTCTCCCATTCCATCATTCAAATAATCCTCCATATTATCGTCCTTCAATGTTTTGGCAGCACCTTCTTCCCATATCACGTAGGGCTCACCGGGCCGCTCCATAAAGCGGCTTTTGCACCAGGCTTTGAAACAGCTTACCATGATTTTCACATCGGCATCATATTCCACCTTGCGGGCGCTTCTACCTGCCGGATGAAGCCCCTCGGCATGGCTGATGAAGATAAACAGTTTCTTGGGATGACGTTCCTTGAACTCCTTGTAGGTTTTGTAGTTCAAGCCGCTGTATTGGAAGCTGTCGATAATCACGATTCCGGGACTGCCTCTGCGCCGTAACCGTTCCTCCAATTGCTCCATCGGTTCCCGGTCAAGGATAATCAGCTTCTTTTTCACTTCACCCATCTTGTGCCGTTTCAGGCTCATCTGGAACGACAAACCGGTACTTTCTTCCAAACTGTCATAAATTACGCGTCCGAAGCTACACAGGTACTTGGCCAGCTGCATCACAAAGCTGCTCTTACCGTTTCCGCTGGCTCCCCAAATAATCCACACGCCGCTCTTGGCCGGGTTGCCTATCGAGGTTTGCCAGTCCCCGGAAAACTCGAACCGGGGAATCTTCATGTTCAGCACCTCACCGGGACTGTAGGCTCTCTTCAGTTTCACGGTTACCTCCTTTCAATTCTTCAATAAGAGCATCAGCATAGTCCACAGCAAGTCTGGCAACTTGTTTTATAGACATTATACCTGATGAATTGCTTCTTACTACCGGAAGCATGCTTTTGGCAATTTCATATCTGCGCTGTTCCCAGTCTATCTCATTCGCTTTTCTCATCTCGCGATGGATACCGATAACAGCATCCATCGCTTGCATTTCTATCTTGCTTATCATGCCTGCATCCTCCTTAATTTTTCGATTTCGGTATATACGCGCCGCAAGCCGCCTCCGGTGCTATGAACAATCTTGGCAATGTCGGCACCGTCCGGGGCATTGATTTTTGCGACGATGGCAGCCTGTGCCTTCAGAAACTTTTCGCGTTCCTGCGCATCGTCCGGGGTCACCTTGCTGTAGGAGTCACCGTAGCGGCTCAACATTTCGGTATAGCCCACCTTCTTGCCTTCGATGGCGCGGTTGATCTTCTCCTTTAATCCGTCGGCACCCATCATATACCAGGCACAGCAGCGTTCCGTAGCGTTCCAAAGCGCCTTTAACTCCAGGAAGGCTTCATACTGCAGGTCCCCGGCTTCATCCAGGATAACCAGGGGCGTATCAATCGTGCGCAGGTAGGCCACCAGATCCTCATACACGTCGCTATAGCGTCCGTTGCTGGTCACACCGAATTCCTTGGCAATGTAGCGTATCAGCTTCAGTTTGGTCTTCACCTGGCTGCAGTCCACATATACGGCGTGCTTGTGCTGCTTCACGTAAGCTTTCGCTGTAAAGGTCTTGCCGATATTGGGCATATCGCACAGGATGGCACTCAGCCCGCTTCCCTGGCACACTTCCAGCTGCTTGCTCACAAACACGTAGGTCGGGGTCTGTGCTGCCAGCCAAGGTATTTCTGTACGCAGTTGCACGCCTAATCTTCGGGCTATACCTACCCAGTTGGCATCACTGACCTGCTTTTCATAATTGCCCCGCTTGATGGCATTGTAAACGCTGGGGGCTATGCCCAGTGCCGTGGCATGGCGGTTGTCACTGGGATAATTTTCACGGTCGGCGGCTATCGCTGCCACAATACGTTGCTTTACTTCATTTGTTATTTCCATTTGAATGCTGTTTTAAATTCGTTCTAACGTCGTTAATTATATCTTGGCTACTGCATCATGCTCGAAGGCACTGATGTCCATATAGGCTGAGTAATCTTCTTCCTCGGCTTGTGCAGGAAGGGGAACGGCTTCCGCCTGTACCTCTGTTATCAGCTTTGCTTCCTCTTTGGCAAGGATGCCCACACGCTTGATCTTGCCGTCCTTCATCATCTTGTCGAATTGAGCTACATACTTGGACTGTTCGGTATAGGCTGCCTTGTCGTACTCGGTCTGCTCGGCTGTATTCTCATTGTAACGGGCTACGGGCTTGCAGGTGGCGATATATCGTCCGTTCTGGTAGATATATACCTCGTTGATGGTTCCGTCGGCATCGGGCAGATAATAGGCATCTACCTTGTAGTTCCTCGGCTCCAGCTTTTCGATGATTTCCGGGCTGGGCAGTCCGTATTGGTTGTACATCACCGTGCAGTAGGTGTTCTGCCGGATGGTTGTTTCGGTGTGCTGTCCGATGAACCGGTAAAGAACGGCCTTGTCCCAAGGTGCAAGGTTCGGGTTCTGATGGGCGCAAAGCACATCCCAACGGCTCATGCCCGGATAGCGCTTTTGGTTGGGGTGAGGCTGTGCGTTGAAGGTCTCAATGGCGCGTATATCATCGGCTACCAATTCTTCATAACTATAGGTCTTCACCTTGTAGGTGTTGTTCTTTTCGTCATACACCTTTTCTTCCTTCGGGCGGTTGGCTCCAGCTTGGCATACCATCGGCCGATACCTACCTGCGTGCGTTTCTCCACACCGTATTTCTTTTCGCGGTTCTTGTGCTCGGCACGTTTTTCACGCGAGTTCCCGGGGTTACACCAGCGGATCAGGGGGAAGACGGTACCGGCTTGCATCAATCCGTCGGCAAAGTCGCTTACCAGGTGGTGTTCCACTTCTAACTCGGCGGGGATATACATGCCGTTCCGGTCCAGGGTCTGGAACATGTTTCGCATGCAGTCTAAAAATAACTCGGTAGTCTTGTACCGGTTGTAGGCATATCCCACCACAGCACCGCTCACCACATCGTAGGCATAATAGGCTTTCACTCGGTTGCCATCCTTCATTGGGCGCGGCAGGTCGCGGTCGTCAAGAGAAACCTTACTCAAGGAATATTCACCGATGCTGCGCAGATGATAAGGACGGTAGGCATTGTTGAAATCCCATTGGCTCATGTGCAGCTTACCGCGAAGGGCCTTGTTCTTGGGGTTGTTCAGGTAGTTGGCTACTGTGGCCGGGCTCAATACCAGCGGATTTCCATCCTTGTCGGTAAAGTCTGCCGGATTCAACACCTCGCCGGTTTCGGGGTCATATAGCTCCAGTTCTCCTTGCACAAATAGATTGTACTGTTCCCACACGGTGGTATTGAAGGGCTGCTCCGGTTGGGCATCGATGCTCAGCAGCAGGCGTTCAATGTCATAGGTCACTTTCCGGCGGTTCTGGTTCATGAACTTGCGGCTGATAAGGCTTTCATAGCCGTTGGCCTTGAAGTCATTCACACGCTTCTTGAAGCGGTTGGAACTGACAGGCAAGGTATGTCCGAACTCTGCTTGGTAGTAACTGATGGCTCCTGCCAGTTCGCCCCAGTTCACCGGCCCGGCTTCATGGCCTTTCGCATAAACGTGGCATCCTCCATGGCACGCATCACTGCCTCAATTACCGAAGCGTTTACCGTATATTCTTGGATGTGTTCCGGTGGCAGTGTATCTCCGTTGTCAAAACGGAACCGGGTGTAAAATTCCCGGGCTTTCGCATCGATGTGGTAATGGCTGCCGAGCCAGTTTCTTATTACGTCTTCTTTCATATCTCCGTATTTTAGTTTTATCCTTTCCTGAAACCGTAGGGGCATGGTGGCTATTTCTACCAAAACGTAACCTCCCAGACCTCTTCCGGATCGAACTACATTGATTTTCTCCTTTGCCGCTAACTTCTTGTAATTGGGTATCGACATGATGGGAGCAAGTTCTTCTTCGGAAAGAGTGGAAGGATGAACTCCTTTCAGCGTGCGGCTTCTGCTGTAGTCTGCCTTTCCGTTCACCATCACCGGTCGGTCATCGTAAGTCAGGTCATTGTAGGATATGCACAATATCTTTCCATAATACTCCATTTCATTTCTATTTATAAGGCAGATGCCATCTGTTGGGTCTCGTGCTGCAGCTGCATGAAATCCGATACAAATTCACATTGGTAGGTTTCAGTCCGTTTTCCGTCCACGTACACATCCACATCATTGGTCTTTCTGTGGACCACGAGTTTTACACGGGGACCGAAAGTGCAGGTCATGGTCTTCTCGCACTCCTCGAAGGTGGTTTCGCAGTTCGGGATGAAGTTCCCGTCAGTCAGTTTGCCGCCTCGCTTCAGGGCAAGAGTGCGTATCCGGCGCGCCTGATCGCTGTCACGGACAAAATTCAGTGCTTGCCACACAGCCTGACGGCTGCATCCGAATGTCTTCATCAAGAAGGTCTTGGTCTCGTTATCTGTCAAAATCTGCTTTCTCATATCGTCATACTTTTTAATCGTTATCGTTCGTTCAAAGGTTTTCAACGGCTTCCGCTATTTCCTAATCACCCGTCAGTATTTCATGAAGGCGTGTCCCTTTCTGCAGTTCTTCGACCAGCACCTGCATCGCTTCCTCACACACACAGCTCACATTCTCTATCACCCGGTAGGCATCCGAGTTGCTTATCTCATCCTCCGTCATGAATTGTCCAGCCAGCTCCATCGCCTGGTCGGCAATATTCTGCGTATGTGCCGTACTGCCTATCATCGTGCGCAACTTCTGTTTGAACAGACTCTCTGCTGTTCTCGGATTGAAATTCTTTGCCATAACTCTAAATTTTAAAAGTTTATATCGTGGGGCGCGGGGAATCGAACCCCGACGGCTTTCTACGCTTTCTTATTTCGATTTACCAACTCTCCGGCCGTGCCTGCCGCCCCTGCCCGTCTTTCCGGGCTGCCAGTTATCCGGCAATCTATTTGCCTTGTTCTTCTATCATCGAAAGGACAACCATCCTGTCTTCATCCCAAAGCGGAAGCCCCAATTCAATGGTCCGTTTCACCACTTCCATCTCACCGACCAGCCCTACCGCTTCTTTGCGGAAATCGGTATCGTCATACGCATGTGCTTGCCAATCAGAAAATCGGTCAGGTTGTCGATAACTTCCTTTTGACGTTCACATTTCATTTCATAGTTCAGCACTCGCACATGAACATCGCGGATAATCCGGCTGTCCCCATGTTTCTTGAAATCTTTGCAGAACTCATCCTTGTTCATCGAAGTGTTCAGATAAACCGCATGGATGTAATCAAAATCCTCTGCTGTAGGGGTTATCCCCGTCCGTTCCATAAATTCTTGCTGTGTCATAAACTCACTTATTTTATTGTATTATTCTGCATCTTCAATTTTGAAAGAAAAGCACTTATCCGCCAATACTCTTTTTACAAAGTCTAAGTCGTATCTATCAGCTGAAAAGAAAACTGCCTGATAATCTACACTGGGATAAGCCTTGATTGCTGTTGTATCTACCATCTTCTTGACCAGTCCGTAAAGAGCTTCGGCGGTCTCGGCTGTTGCTTGAGCTATAATTACTTTTGCTTTCATTTTCTTTAATCCTTAAAATTCGCTAATCACACGCCTTTTTTGTATATTTGGCGCGCTGTTTACATCTTAAACACGCTGCAAATATATAGAATTATTTCAATACATCAAACTAAATATGGAAGAAAATCAATATAAGGATATGAATTTTATAGAAAGACTTCAATATTTCATGGAGAAAAAGGGCATAAATGACAATCAAATGACTGTTAATGCCGGTCTTTCTGTTGGACTTATTGGGAAAGCAAAGGTGTCTGGCAAAGGCATGAGCTCAATGAATATTGAAAAAATTCTATTAGCCTATCCGGAATTATCTGCCGATTGGTTACTTACTGGTGCAGGAAGCATGTTGAAAGATGATTTGAACGGCATTAAAACAATAGACGAAGCAAATTCTTCGACTCTGCCTACCACATCTATGAACCCATCCATCGGTACACCATACTACGATGTGGACTTTATCGGGGGCTTTGATGAAGTGTTTAATTCACAGGTAAACATACCTGCCACCAACATTGTAATAAGGGGATTCGAAAAAGCCAGCCTTTGGTGCAATGTCACCGGGCACTCCATGGAACCCAAAATAAACCATGGCGACATCATTGCCCTGCACCAATGCACACTCAACGACATCCAATATGGCGAAATCTATGCAGTGGTGTTGGATACCATCCGCACCATTAAAATCCTCCGCAGGTCGCCGGATCCGGACAAGCTGCGCTTCATCCCCATCAACACCAATGACTACGATGAACAGGAATTCGACAAATCACGCATCATCAATGTCTTTGAAGTAATCGGAAGTATCAGCAAGTTCTTCTAAGTGGTACACGCATGCCTCCTACAGAAGGCTAAAAAAGGACGCACGCACACACTTTTGAAGGAATTTACCTGAAGCAAACTCGTAAATACACTGTAAATCAAAGGATTTATTTTATTATAATAAGGTATATCACACAAACAAGTGTCGTTTTTCCTCTCTGAAAACAGAGAAAAACGGCACTTGCTTTCATTTATAACATAGTTTCCTATTTCGGGCGTACCCTCTGAGAACTGAAAAAGTAACCCCTAAAGTAACCCCTAACTTAAAGAAGTAGTAACCCCTAACAGTAACCCCAATAGTAACCCCTAACCAAATAAAACCAACCGTAGGGGCATAAAAAAAGGGAGCCATAAGCTCCCCAATCAGCATTCAAAGAAATAACGCCTACAAGCCTTTCTAACGGCGCTATTATATCGTTCTAACCATTCCCTTACTACCACCCGAGATGAGCGTAGATTGCTTAATTATAGCCTTTTTCGTGCATATTGTGCCGTTACCAGACAGCCCGGCATGAAGCAGGTAATTCTTGGTTGCCCCCACCTGATCTGCCGTCAGAACCGTATAAACAGCCGATATACTGCTGAAATACCAATCTTTCTGCTTCGTCCCGTCTATTTTATGCAGCAAATGCACATGAATCACTTTGCCATATTCGTTTCTATTATGCTGCAAATATACAAATAATACTTATTTGGAAGAATTTTAAGGCAACATCTTTAAAAATAGGCACAAAAAAACGGCCACACAGCCGTTCACACCATCATATAACAAAATCCATCAACCCAGCCATAAAACGGCCACACAGCCGAAAATAAAACCCTTCCAGGCCGTTTTAGCCCCATCTGCAAGCCCGATGTAAAGCAATCCCCCGAATATCCGAAGAAAAGCCCCTCAAACGTAAAGCAGATGTAAGCCATGTAAAGAGAAAAACCGCTTCGAAATATTCAGCCCATTTTCCCGATCATGCCTAAACCCTTTGGTTTTCAAAACCTTTCGCCCATTTTTCCCGACCATTGAAAAAACCGCTTCGTTCTATGCCCCATATCTCTGTTGATATTCTAAATTCTTCATTGCTTCTCGTCTTTTTTGTTACCATGACTTTTGCTCTCAATCTCTTTCATTTCCAGTAGAAAACGGTCGTAGTCCGATAAAAACAATTGATCTTGTATGATTCTATATTTCTCGAATTCCGTTTCAGCATGCAATCGTGCTATTTCGGCACTTACACGTCCGGCATCTTTCAGCAGACCGTATTCAAAGAGATTAATAAAATTGTTCAAGCGTTGCTCCCAGTCGGCCATTGTCAACGGAATGTGGCGCAGGGTCATTGTTTCAGCAAAATCAAGATAAGCTGTAACCATACGTTCCAATTGTCCCATTTCGGTATCTGAAAGATAGTTTTTTGCTATCACCACATCGCTTTTCTTGATTTTGCCATAGGGAGCATCTGCCCAAGTGGTCAGCCCCATATGCTCTTTGTCAGCATCTGCCCGTTCCACAATGAGTTCGGCTGCTGTATGACCATGGACGGCAAAGTGCATCTTGTTCTGAACGGTAGCATAAAAACGACGGGTGGCCAATGCTGTCTTGTCGTAGTCTATGGCGGTAGCGTACAAGTCGGTTATCTTTTGATAGAACAGGCGTTCGCTGATGCGTATCTCACGGATGCGTTCCAACTGTTCGTCGAAATACTTGTCTGTTAGGAAAGTTCCGCGTTTAAGTCTTTCCGAATCCATTACCCAGCCTTTGATGGTGTACTCCTTAGCTATGCCATTTACCCATTTTCTGAACTGTACGGCTTTTTCGGAATTTACTTTGAAGCCAACAGCAATAATCATCTCCAATGAATAGTGGTTCGTGGTGTATTGTTTGCCATCAGGGGCAGTTATTCGAAATTTTCGAATAACTGCCGTTTCCTGCAATTCGCTGTCAGAGAATATTTTCTTGATGTGATAGTTGATGGTGTGTACTTCTACACCGTATAGCATTGCCATCAGCTTCTGTGTGAGCCAGATGTTTTCGTCTTCATAGCGCATCTCTATCTGCTGCTCGTCATTACCCACGGATGCTACATAGTTCAGGTATTCGGCTGCACTGCTGCGTACCGTTACCTGTTCTTTCTTCTTTTTGTTTTTGCCTTGTTCGCTCATTGCAGCTCCTCCTCATTGTCAAAGTTAAGTGTTCCGTCTGTCACATTTGCTTGTCCGGTGGCTTTCGTCTCGTCAGCACCGACGAACTCGTCTTTTTTCTTGGGTAGTATGCGGCGGTAGGCGTTGTATATGGCTTGTGGCAGGGCGCAGAGTTGCACGCGGTCTTGCACCTCTTCAAACTCTCCTTCCCACGGGTCTTCACTGGGCGAGAATACATACACAAGCATCTTGCCCTCGTAGTCAGTCTTCTGAATCAGTTCGACTAACTGTTGTACGGCTTCTTCGCGGTAAATTACCATCATGCGCTTGCGTCCGTTGTCGAAGTAGCGGAACACATTTTTGTATGTCGGCTGCTCTCCAAACTTGGGCTGTTCGGTATAGAGGTCTTCCTTGATGCAGAGCATATCGGTGGAGAGGCTCATCAACTGGCGCATATTCTTCATCGAGCGGCTTCTGCCCACAAAACTTGTGCGGTAGTAGCGCAGGGTGTTGTTTTTCAGCCCCGGCACTTCTTCGCCTCTTGGGGTGGTGTAACCATTAATTACTCGCTTGTTTCGCTTGTAGGTTACTTCTTCGCAAATGTTGTTTTCGTTGTTCGTAACGAGGATACACTTGCGATGACCGCTATCCTCTGCATTGAGCTGCATAGTGGCGTGAAGGGTAGTCCCGCTACCTGCGAAAAAGTCGAGGATAATCTCCGAATTAGGTAATACATTTTTAAGTAAATATTTTGCGACTGCTAATGTTTTAGGGTACTCAAAATCAATTCCCAACTCTTTGAATAGTTTATCATTACTTGTTCCATCATTGATTATTGATGGAGTATTTTCTAGTAAATTTTCTTTTAGAAGATATTTATTTCTTGGTTGATTATTCCCTTTCCTTCCTGTAGTGAATACTATCTGCCCTTTGACGACCATATTGGGTAATAACTCTACTGGTTCATTAGTTCCCAACATATTACTAAAAGTCGTACTTGGATATCTCCACCCCTTATCAGGAACTGGACATTTTTCTCCATTTATGGGATGAATTAACGGAATGAAATAATCACTATTGGGAGTTTCTTTATTTGGCCATGCCATAGATACAGTTTGGAATGCATCTCCATTTTCATCAATGTATTGATATGCCTTTTCTCCTTCAGAAAAATCACTTCTTTTGAGCCAAGCTTGAAATTCTTTATTGATTAGCTGTAAATCGTATGTTACATAAAAATCTTTAAGAACGTCTTCTGAATATTCAAAAGGAGAAATTACAGTTTTAACATCTTCGGGAATTATCGTTTTTCCTATTTTAGAGAATAAGCTTTTTGCTTTATTGATGATTTTTAAAGCATTTGGTTTCTCTCTCATAAGGTGATTTGGAGAGGAATTGAATGCTTCCTTGTTTTTGCAATATAGAAGGATGTATTCATGCTGAATGGCTACTGCATTTGCATCTCCTTTGGGATTAAGTTTATTCCATATTATTTGTCCGAGACAATTATCTCTTGTGAAAATCTCGGTTTCCAATAGTATATTTAATGCATCAAATTCATGTTCATCAATATGAACGATCATTACTCCATCATTTTTTAAGAGAGATTTCGCTATTGATAATCTCTTCTTCATAAATGAAAGCCAAAGAGAATGTCTAAAAGGATTCTCTTTATCCACATAATCATCGTTATACTTAAAATCTTTTTCACCTCTATTATATGGAGGGTCAATATAAATCACATCAATCTTACCCTCGTGCGTATAGGTAAGAGCGGTAAGGGCTTCGAGGTTGTCGCCCTCGATAAGGATATGGTTGGGCGCATCGGCTTCGGTGCTGATGAGAGCCTTTGCGGTGTCTTCCACCAATACAGGCAGCTCCTCGCGTAGGCGTTCTTCTACATCTTCCGGCTTATCCTCCCACACCAAACCGTATTTCTTTTGTTTGCGTAACAATCCCAACAGTTCCGACTTCTCTTCATTAGTCAAACCGTCAAGCTGCAATATCTTGTTATATAATTCTTTTTTGTTCATTATCTATCTGAGTGATTAAAGGTTAGTGTGTTATTTTACAAGACGTACTGTTTGAATAGTCTCGTCCAAAGAGGAGTTCAGTAATTCCTTGACATCGACTTCGAGAACATTGGCAATCTGCAACAACGTTTCCAATCCCGGTTGCGAAGTGTTGGTACACCATTTCGACACCGTAGCCGGGTCTTTTCCCAACTGTGCAGCTAACCATTTGTTCGTCCGTTTTTTCTCTACAAGAACCACCTTAATCCGATTTATATCCTTTGTATCTTCCATTTTGAATATGATTACTCGTTTAGATTGCAAATATACGAAATATATCCAAACCAATCATCATTCAAATAAGATAATTTGCCATCAAAATTGCGAATAGGTTCAATTTTCTTGCTATTTATGATAATTGGACCAGTAAAAAGAACTATCTTTGCACTCTTCAATCACAAACAAGAACTTGGTTTATTGATCAATATGGAACTACACACATTAGACGATTTATATGAGGACTTTGAAATAGGCCGTTGGAAAGTCCGAAAGTTTGTTTTGCCAAATGCATCCGATTACCTTTGGGACATAGAGAATATTACATGGGCTCAAACCGGATTAATCGATGCTTGGGAGGCGAATAGATTCTTTGATGAAGCTTCTCAAATGATAGCCAATTCTATATTCCTTTTTCAAAAGGGATTTTTGATACAGCATTTTATTCGCTACGCCAATCTATTGAGATTTCACTCGGCACACTGTATCTTACAGCAAATCCCGAAAAGATGAAAGAGTGGGAAAAATTAGAGCCGGGTTTTGAATCTGGAAAGATGGCCAAATATCTACAAAAACACGAACCTGTCTTCAAAGAATTAAAAACTAAAATGTCTGCTTTCTTTGAAAACATACGTGATGCTCAGAAAAAGACAAATAAATATGTGCATAAACAAGGCTATTCATCCTTTTATACCACACAAAGATATTCCTGGTCGGATCACCGCGAAGATAAGGTCTATCTCAAAATAGTTGCAGATTTTGAAGAGACTTTAAAAGTGGCAATTGGTGCCGTTGCCATGTATCGTTTGGCAATAGACCCTTTACCCGTTATACTAATGGATGAAAATATGATTATGCGTTCCGGCGATTTTGTTACAGAGCCATATTCAGAAGAATTTGTAGATAAATATATCGGTTTGAAAAATATCGAATTATATAAACAAACTGATATTTATCAAGAATTTAAAGAGAGTATAATGTCTCATGAAAAACAAAATGAAGCTGTATTCGACATTATCCATTGGCAAATAATAGACAGAAGCAAATTCGAAGATATAACCAAACAAATGCATTTACTGTCATATATGGATAGATTAGCAGTGGTTATTATGATGGCATCTACAAAAATTCCGCAAGTGTATATTGAAGGTTGCTTCCATTACACTTCTGATGTTAAGGCAACACATTCGGATACGGTTATTGGTGCTTCATATTATGAAGATTTCTTCGCTAATAAAGGTAATAACAATTTTAATGTTCCTTTCAAAGATGGCTCGTATATTTCTAGAATCAAGATAAATGGTGAGTTTTCGTATATTGAATCTAATGGACCCTTTGATAATATGGAAATAGGCGTACTAAATCACATTGCGAAAACATTTGAAGATGCATACATTGCACAAGAGAAACAGTTAAAGAGCTGGCTGGAAGAGCAAAAAAAATAATAGAGGACACAAATGATAAATTATATATGAATCAAAATGAGATCATCGTTAGCATAACGATAATCCTGTAACCATCGTAACTGTTACGGCGGTTACAGGATTGTTATAGTCTCTGATATGACCAAGCAAATGCCAATGATAATTGATTTTGATAATTAATTTCTAAAGATTCGGTAACTTTCAATTATGTCCATTTATCCAAAATCTTCGGTACGATTATAGCCATGACAGTCCCCGAAATTGCAATAAGCACAGATGGCAACAGCTTTACAAATCAGGTTTGAATGGAATATTTCGGTGTTTGCCACTATCATGCTGACGAAAAAAGAAGATAGGGCTACCAGTATTATAACAATGATATAAAATGTGGTAGCCGTAATTGGGATGCATTGCCGGATTTTTTCATTCTTTGCTCGGCTTCTTTGCATTTGCTCTCGATCTGACTGAGAAAATCGCAAAGAAGTCTTGCCCCAAATTCTACTGCTAACTTCTGCATTTCTGAAGAGATGATAGGCTTACACTCTCGGATAGAGCCGGATAGATTTTCAACTTCCGTTCTCAACTTGAACACGTTGTCGTTCAGTTTGGCAAGTTCTTGTGCATTGATATCGAGTAGGCGGTTTTCTTCCTCCAAAGACTCATTCTTTGGATTGGACTTTATGGCTTCCGCTTCGGCCATTTCTGCGGAAAAGTCGAATTTCTTTTTCATTTGATTATCGTTTTAATCCTGATTTTGGTTTCTTTCCGAGCAGACGACTGGCAGCATGAGCGCATCTGCGTGCCCATTGCAAATCGTCTTCGTCCTTATCTCGCCATGGCAAATTACTTTGTGAACCTCCACCACCACTTCCGGTGGCAACATTTGGCGTTTCAAGCAGTCCGACAAAAATAGCTACAGCCATATCGGTAAGTTCCTGACAGTTCTCAGTATCTCTGTAGTCAAACTCATCGTTGAAATATTCAAGCACTTTTTCCGGAATATAGAACCGATGTTCCTTATCGTCATGATTAAGCGTATAGGAAATAGTATCGGGATGATAAGTGCTATATCTGGAATGCTCTGCGGATGCTGACGATTTGAGATTCTGCTCCGTTTGAGTTTCCTTAGGCTGATTGCTAACAGCGGTAACTTGCGGCTTATGATGCAGTTTATCCCATGTTTTAGGAAGTTTTGAAATCATCAGATTCCGGGCAATTCCTAATTCGGAAGCCTTGTATTTGGTATTACCGTTTACAAGTGCGTAGCCCCTGATAACGTGTTGCGCATCCTTTCTTTCGTGTACAGAGTAACCTTTTCTTGTGAGGGCATTTTTATATTCTTCCCAAGACCATTCAGGCATTGACCTCAGCGCATCCATGCAATCGCGATTTACTTGATGGATATTGGTGTATCGGATTTGTACAGCAGTAGTCCAACCCCGTTTCTTTGCTATTCGTTCGGCTGCACGCTGCGCACGAAGATGAATGTTGTGGTCGTTGTTGATGTTACCGTCTTCATCCAAACGGCAGACAGCAGCATGAAGATGGGGAACTTCGCCATCGGATTCCTTATGTAGCCAGACCGTGTATTTGCTGTTAGCCAGATTGGTTTGGCAGGAGCGGACTTTTCCGTCCTTGCCGGTAAACACTTGTTTGTCAAACTCCGCAGCGAAATCCTGCCAGAGCTTTTGCCAGTCTTCGATGTCGAAGAAACGGGTGTGTTCGGCAGAGGGGCTTAGCTCGACTCTGATGACCGAGTTCTTGATGGGTTTGAAACGTGATAAGGTCAGTTGCATGGAGTTCCATATCCCCAGAGTGTCCGGTTGCGATGGCATCAGATTGTCTAATACCCGATGGATTTTCTCTGGATGTTTTTTGTTCAGAGATTCGCCGGTAATATAACGGATGGCGTTTATGCCGTGCGATATTGCTTTAGCTTTTGCTATCATACTTCTTCGGATTTTTCGTTGGACGGAATTTTGTTTCTCTCTTTTACGGCATTGAGAAATTGGCAGACGCTTTCAGCAATATTGCCAAGCTCTTTGAGCCAGCCTACCATGAACGGCGCCTGATTGAACAATATCATTCGTTGCTTTGTGGACATTCCACGAAGTGCAGAAGTGTATTTTACAAGGTCTGACCGACAGTTATCCAGATTCTGCAACAGGTCTGTTTCTTCTTTTGTGAGCCTCGGTCTGGGGCGGTAGTTGTATGCGCAGGCAAGCAAGTAATCACTTACCGTCATACCGCATTGCTCAGCCTGTGACTTTATATACTCCTTTTGGCTTGGAGTTACTTTTGCTCCGATAAAGACGGATCTTGTCTCTTTTTTCTCCTCTGGAGATTGTGTCTGTTCCTCAATATTTTGTTCCATATAAATCATTGTTATAATAGTGAATAGGTGCGAGCTTGCGAGTACCGCACCGGCGAAGTGTCTGAGCAGGCAAAGGTGCAATGTACAACCGTTACGCAGTGAGGTTATACCTTGGCATATCTCGCAACAGTTACCTGTTGATGCTTCACGCAAGCCGTATAGGATGTACATACAGAATTGGCAGCTGGATTGGAATCAGAATTTGACATACCCTACTATAAAAGGGTAGGGAATGAAACCGCATACTGCAATCCTTGACCACTTTGCTTTATTCCTATATATACGCCCCCTGTACTAAAGTAAAGTTCTACGGTTATGCTGATTGCATCAAGATTAATAATGGTAGTCAGGATTGAATTGGTATTCTTTTCCTTTTTTATCACCATCCGTTTATTGCCGAGAAAGGTAGCTACTTTGACCGCTTTGTTATGACCGAGTTTTACGCCTTGTAACCCATAGCCGTCTTTCAGTCGCTCCAGATAGTTGTCGTAACCGGTAATATTGCCATCGGCAAAAATGGCATCCAACGCAGCACGATGTATGCTCTCCGGGATTTCCTTGTATGGCTCAAAAGGTTCTTTGGTCGGTCGTCCGAGTTTCTTTTCTTTGGATATATAGGATTCCACTAGTTCAGGCAAGGCACATTCGTTTATGCGGAAAGCGAAAGGTTCAAACTCCCGGTCTCGGATATGAATGACTTCGACACAACTGATAGTTTTATCATCTTTATCCACTTCCACCTGCATGATGGTTTCCGCTTTGTTGTTGAGTTCCGTGCCAATGTGACCACGGGCATGTTCATCATTCTTGTTCTGATGCAGGATGGTGTGGATATGAATCTGACGGTCGTCAGTCCACTGCATGAATTTGGAGATTATATTGGTGGCTTCATTCGGAGATTGATGTCATACATAAAATCCCTGATGCCATCTATAATGACCAGACCCAAATTCGGAATTGTGCCAATAGCCTGTTCGACTATTGCAAGTCTCATTTCGGGAGAATATTTCCGCAGACCTAACATAATCAGATTGTCAGAATCGGCATCCTTTGGTAGCCCTGCCAAATATAAAATGCGTTGTAGCACCTTTTGGCAATGAGGTTCTCCTTGTTCGGTGTCGATATACAATATCGTCCGTTTATTTTCCGGAAACGATGAACGGTAATGGAGTACAGTGCTATTGGCCAATGCGGAAGCGGCAATGGCTGAAACATTGAATGTCTTCTTGCTCTTGGCTTTACCGATGGATGCACTGAAGTTACCCAATGTTCCGATAATGGAGTCGTCCACCATCAGCACTACAGGCGACTGTTCGTATGTGTTGGTTACACTCACTGTAGCCTCCTTTATGTAAATAGCTAGTTCCTCAGCAGATGGGATGTTATTGTTCGTCTTCTCCATAGCCTACCAGTTTTTAGAGTTTGGTTTACGGCGATGGGAAGCGAGCAGTGCATCATTCTCTTCCTCGAAACTTTGCGGAACGGCGGTCTTACGGGATGATTCTAACCATTTATCCAGCTCATCACGATAGATGTAGAGGTGCTTGCCTTGTTTTATAACCGGAATATCATCCTTTTTGACCTTGTAATAAAAGGTCGATAGCGGCATTTTGAGATAGGCGCAAGCCTCCTGCACGGTCATTGGGACGTGCGTGTTCTCCTTGACTTCGTTCTGCTTGGAAAGTTTTTCGGTCAGCAGACTTTCCATACTTGCGATTCGGTCGCATAACTCTCCCAGTACTTCGGGAAGGTCATTGAATGTGAATTGATTCTTAGACATGATTCAACTATTTTATTTGTTAAACATGCTGCAAACCAACACAATGATACTATGCAGACCTTCGTCATCAGGGAGTAATTTTTCAGTCAGCGACGGAATCATTTCAGTCGGTCAAAACCGCTGTCTCGTCGTCTGTTTTTTTAAGGCAATTGAAATAATACTCTCCTTTTAGGGGAATGTCAAGTGGAATTTTACAAATACCTGTAGTCCGTAGATTTTTTGATAGATAAAATAGAGTGGCATTTTTCAATTCGTGTGGGAATATGGTTTTTATGAATTCTGCGCATTTTTCCACCGAGATATTCAACCTTATGCCGATATTCCATACAAAATGCCGTATATCGAGAGTGTTTAATGGGTTGTCGTATTTGGAACGTATGGGCTTGTATAAATCACATTGCCCATGGGCAAAGCACTTTATGTTTTCGTGAAGTGTAATAAGGTCATCTTTTGAAAGAAATTCAGCCATACTATATGTGGTATATTCGTGCATGACACGCATAATGTCAGCTTGCTGCTCTGCCTTTTCCCGTTCTATTTCAGCTATGCGTTCGTCATAACCATCTGTGTAATCATTCTTTGCTGCCGACATTTCTATAACCTCTACTTCCGGGGTAATGGCATCAGATGGCTGCTTGATTTCAAGTGGGATGGACTCTTTTTGCTTGCCAAAAGAAATACATACGTTATTCTTGATAAGGTAGCGATAGAAAAATCTTTGAGAGAACGCGCATGAAAGAATTAAGAACACAATGGTCAATATAATAGGTGTGGTATATTCCATCAGGTCTATTTGATGGCAGCTATAAAGATAAGTGGCGATTACCGAGTATGAAGTAACGCTTACAGCAAGTATGAAACTTGCCTTTTTCCTGTGAATTTGAATACTATCTGTCATAATCTATTGTTGTTTGGATGAAATGATAGTGCAAAGTTATAAGCACATTTCCAGATAGTTATAAATAAGTGCAGTAAATCGGTCAATTTTTAAGAAAATATAGCTTAGAGTATGATAATCCATCGTAAATCATACTCTAAGCCTATGTAATGGAGCAAAATAGGGGAGTTCACCCCTTGCGTATCAGAGTGATTTTCTTGCTGGCTTCACGCTTGTTGCTGTCCACGACTTCATGTAACGCATCGTGGTGGTGATGCTTTTGTGCGCCATTATGCTTTGTATGGTACGGATGTCTGTACCGGCAGCCCCTTGAAGGGTTGCGAATGTTCTCCGATATGAATGGAATGTTATGTTTTTGGTTATTCCGGCAGAACGAATCCACTCTTTCATTGGCATTTGTGTCCAACTACGCATAAGTCCCTTGAATACCAGACCTTTCTTATCAGAACTATATCCTATCAGCCCTAATGCCTCCTCGCTGATGGGAATGATGTCTTCCGCTTTGTTTTTCTGTGTGATGATATGCACACATTTCCCTCCGGCAGAGTAGTCCACTATGTCTTCCCAACGTAGGGCGAGGATATCGCTGATGCGCAAACTAGTCATACAGGAAAACAGCGATGCGATTTTCACAATAGGCTTTTTACATGGCGTTTCAGCTAACTGGTACAATTCTTCAACAGATAAAGCTTCTTTCATAGTGTCTTCTGTTTCAATCTTTTCCAAGAAGTCATTGACATTTGTCTTAATCAGTCCATTGCGATAGAGAATTTTCAAGAATCCTCTGAAGTAGACCAGTATCCTGATGCAGAGTTTCGTGTGATACGTCCGTTGCGTCTTAGTTTCTTGGCGCTCAGCAGGTATTCCCTAAACTTGTTGCACAGGTCGATGTCTATTTCTTCAAAGGTGCATTTGCCGTGTACGAAGTTCTTGAAATGGAGATAAACGAACTCCCATTTCTGGTCGTGCTTGCGGAGCTGCTGACGATAGTACTCCAAGAAATCACCCTTTAGTTTGTACCTGTCGAAGAAATCATACCGTTCATTTACGACAGATTCAAATCTGCGGCAACGGATGGCTTCGGCTTTCTCGGTCATTACATCGTTGAAATTCTGCTCCCGCTTGTTCTTCGGATTGGCATAGATATAAATGCCAAGCGATTCGTGACGGATTACCTTCATCGTTTCCTTGTCTCTATATCCCGGATAATAATCCAGATAGAACGACAACATTTTGTTCTTTAGAGGTCTTGTCCTCAATGTTACAGTTTTACATTCGTGCATACTCTTCTATATTATATTGTTGTTAATAATTTGCTGCAAACCAACGAAATGGTTTTATGCAGACCATGCCCATTGTTGAATAATTTTCCTGTCTGCAATGGAATAATTTTCAGGTGACGGATTTTTCAGCCATCACATTATCAAAATCCTCTATTAGCAGGAACATGGATTTGCCGTGGTGCATTTTTCGGATGTTGTTATAGCGTGCATAGTTATAGACATCATCCCTACGCAAACCATATTTTTCCATAGCTTCAGCCACGCTGTAATACTTTTCGCGTTGGTCGAAACCACCGTTCTTGATAATGTCGATGTGGTCTTTGGAGTATTGAACTTTGCCATAGACTACACGGGAGGGGATTTTGTGGCGATGTACAAACGAGCATCTGGCATCTTTGCTCATACCGTATATTTCTTCCATCTGCTCTGCGCCAATCCATTCCTTGATATTGTCAGCCGCTTTGTATTTGGCGAAGAAACGGTTTATTGCCAACTGTTCGTAGTAGTTGAATCCTCCGTGACTGATTTTCGGGATGTCGTTTTCACGGCACAGCCTGCAAATGGTTTTCTTGGTCATCTGATATGTGACTGCAATCTGTTCCGACGAGTAGTAGCCATCGGGAATTGTAAAAGGCTCTTTCTGTACCTGCTGACCGGATTTGCTTTCGCGCTTCTTGGGTGTATATGTACCGTCCCGATGCTCACGATATACCTTATCAAACTCGGTGCGCAATACCATAGTCCGGCTTCCTTGTTTGAACCTCGTTATATCGTATTTGTTGACATAGTAACTGATGTTTATCTTGGTAAGCCCATATTTCTCGGTGATTTCCGAATAGGTATAATAGTCGGGATTCAGCTTGTCCTGCTTTTCTTTGATAGCGTTTATATGGGCACGGGAATAATACACCTTGTGGTGGCGGTTGATTCGGGGGATGTTGTGCCGCAGGGCAAAGGTGACAACGGCATTACGGCTCATACCGTATTTTTCCATGACCTGCTCCGGGGTGTAATAACAGTCCGGATTGATTTCTTCGGCAAGGTCGGCAAAATACTTGTCTATGAGGGTGCGGTTGTAGAACACACGGCTACCTTCTTCAACCTTTGGGATGCTGTATAGTTTGCAGCGACGGTACAGGGTTTTCTTCTGGATTTGGTATTTCTCCAGAATCTCATTCGTGGTGTAATAGAGGACGGTCTGTTTCCGTCCATAGTTGCGTTTCTTGTAGTCGGGCGCATTGTCGAACATCTTTTCAATGTCGGATTTACGTATGATGGTGCGCCCACGAAGTTGCAACGCCCGAATGATACCGGCAGCCATGTGTCGGTAGATGGTGGCACGACTGATGCCTAAAAGGGTAGCGGCTTCGGCAGGAGAGAGGAACGGTTTGCTTCCAACGATGCCGACTTCCTGCATTGGCTGCTCGCTTTGCCTCGCTTCGTACTCCTGCAATTTCTGTTTGCGCTTCCTGTCTTTATACGCTTTTTCTGTACACGATTTGCTGCAAAACCGTGTTACCATCGTGTGTGCTATAAATGGTTTGCCGCACCACTGGCATTTTCTCTGTACCTCCATATATTAGTCGCCTTTAATTTCGTCGATTTTGTCTCAACGCGTCTCACAATTTCTCACAGCGTCTCACGCTGTGTCTTCTATAGCGGTTCCGCTCATTCTCATAGCGTCTCACATCGTGCCTAAGATGTCGCTATGATGAGTGCGAGGAGCCCACTTATTTGTTCGGCGGTAGAATTATGGTACAAAAAGATGCTGAAAATCGGCAGTCTGTCAGAATTGACTGGAATAGACACAAAAATAAAAGTCGCTGGATTTCAGCGACTTTATTCTAAATGGTTATGGTTGCTTATGGCTGTTTACAAGCATTATTTGCCGATGCAGAAAATATAAATTGATTTGTAATATATTGATATTTAGTATGCTTTTCCCTATTATTTATATGAAGAGGGACAAACTGGGGACAAAATTTATACAAAAATAACACTAAAAAAAGAAAACATAATTTTTTGGAACTAAATAATTCTCAAAATCGTATGCTAACCAAAAGAAAAAGGAAGAATTCTCTGCATAGTTATCATAATCTGATACCTAGTAGTATTAATTCTAACCCAGATTCAAGATGCATAGAGTGCCGTTTATTAGAGAAAAGAAATTATAGGTTTAGTCTAGTATCTTGTATATTTAAAAAGGTTCTAAACCAAACATTATACAACTTCATAATGACTGATATTGGTTAATAGAATCTTGTATTTTCTCTTTTCGCCAGCAATATTATTTATCTTGATGCCTTTCTTTATTTTTAATGCGTGAAATTTTCACGTGAAATTTTCACATTTCTGGTTGTTTTAATTATCTTTGCATTGAGATAGGTTAATGTCTCATTGATATTACTGTTTGATTATTTTATTAAATACTATTTTATGATACTGCGTGTTATATTGAAGAATTTTCTGTCATTCAATGATGAGGTTCAGTTTGATATGTTTCCTAATATGAAAAGGACAACCTTGTCTAACCATATTACTATGCTTAATGAGAAACTGCCTGTATTGAAAATGGCTGCTATATATGGAGCCAATGGCGCTGGAAAATCCAATTTGTTAAAGGGTATCAATTTCTTGAAAGCAATAGCTTTGAACAAAAGTTTTCTCGACAAGGATACCTTTGGTAAGTACATCTTTGCGTTAAAAGAAAATACAGGAACAGAACCTATGGAACTGACAATAGAGTTTGAGACAAAAACAGGAATTCCATATATATACTCTGTGGAAATTATGAATACTGGGATTGTTTCCGAAATACTACAGATTTCCGGTTTGGGTTCGGAAGAAAACCATAATGTTTTCACTCGCAAAGAGGGCAAAATCGAATATGCAGTTACGCCTTCAGAGGAAGTAGGCAATATGGTTTTGGGATGGATAGAAAAAAATCCATTTTCCAGTCTTTTGACTATAAACAATGATATGCCGGTATTGACGGATGAAAATATTAGTATTGCACAAAAATGGTTTGAGGACGAACTTACAATAATTGGCTTGCATTCTTTCAATCCTGCACTGATTGGAATATTCAAGAGCAACAAAGAAATCAATCAATTTGCTTCGGATATATTTAAGGTACTTGGTCTTGGTATTAACAGAGTTAATGTCGAAACAGAAAATTTTGAAGATTGGATGAGTACCCATGACATCAGTAATCTACCTATGGACAAACTTAAAGAAATGCGTTCCGGAGTGTTGTCGGAGGTCGTTGATTTCAGAAATACAAGATCTATTAGTGTAGAAGATGGAGTGCAGAAGATAAGTCAAATGCTATTCCAGCAATTTGGTAAAAACGGATTTTCAAAGGATATGGATATCCAGGCACAGTCTGACGGTACGGTTAGATTACTGTCGCTTGTTCCGGCATTATATGATGCAATGAAATCCGCCAAGACGGTAATCATAGATGAACTCGATCATAGCATACATTCACATTTGGTCAGGGAACTTGTCCGTTATTTTTCCTCACAGGACACCAATGGACAACTTATTTTTACAACGCATCAGACCTGTTTGCTAAATCAGGATTTTTTGCGCACCGATGAAGCTTGGATGGTTGAAAAGAAGGATGGTGGGAGTCATATGTATTCATTAAACGATTTTAAGATTCACAACACAATTAATATTGAGAACGGATATATGGAGGGGCGTTATGGCGCTATTCCTTTTATTGGTGAATTGAATATGTAAAATGTTAATATTGTTATGGATTTATCTAAATTTACATATTCAAAAAAATACTCAAGATTAACTCCTAAATAGCTTGTACATCAGTCTATAACCCAAAATAAGGAGAATTGTCAGGTATATGAAACATCAGGAGTGTCTTCTGCTTACCAAAAGCCTGAAGGGATTCTTTCCACCAGTCTTATATTCGTACTCTCTGGGGGGAAAGGATTTTCTTCTGGAATTGATTAAACAGCGTGAGCTTAACTCTTTAAGAGTTGTATTTATGTCTGAAAAAGGACAAGGATTACAGCCATATCAGATGCAAGAGAAGTGGGAATAAATACAGTTGACAGGAGAAATAAAAATAGAATCGCAGCTTTTTCCAACTGGATACTATGGACAAAGTATTTCTCCTTTCGGATGTAGATGAATTCTATGATCAGTTGGAGAAAATATTTAAAGGTAATCAAACCGATGTACAAGGTAGATGGGTCGTGAGCAATCCTTGTTTTGAGATTTGGTTGTATTATTGTTATTTGGATAGTCCAGAAAAAGTTCTTGGATGCTTGAAAACAGAACCTATTACTACTCGGAGCAAAAAAATGAAGGCCTTGGGTAACACATTAGTCAGTGGAGGGTTGAACCTTGTTTGGCATTTGAAAATATGTTGAATGGAATAGAACACTGTATTGCTTACTATGCTGAGGATGATAACAGAATAACTGTCTTGTATGCGACACAAATGCATGAAATGGTTCAGTACCTTTAGTCAGCATAAAAGAAATTTCAACAATATTTCATTTCTACATAATTTTGCACACAATCATGCGGATATGATTATGTGTATAGATAACGATTATCTGCTGATTTTCAGCATGTTATTTTTTGAATCAGCAAATGTAATAGATGCTGTATGCATATTGAGAAAATATCTCAAAAATATGCATTATATGAATTGAATTTTGTACCTTTGTACTCGAAAACAGTTATGAAAAATAATTGAAACACTTAAAAGTCAGATATATGTTACTTGAATTTACAGTTGAGAATTACAGGTCGTTTTATAGGAAAAAGACCTTAGTATTGGAGGCCGATAAAGCTTTGAAAGAATGTACTGAAACGAACTTGTTTGACTGCAATAAATATACTCTGCTTCGTTCGCTTGCGCTGTATGGTGCCAATTCAAGTGGGAAATCCAATCTTGTCAGTGCGATGCACGCAATGGCGAGTTGCGTGTTGTTGTCGGTGAAGTTAAATGACAATGAGCAATTGGAATATGACCCATTTCTTCTTTTGAAGGACAATCACCATCCCTCTATGTTTGAGATTATATTTTTGAAAGGAGAGTATTGTTACAGATATGGATTCAGGTATAATCTGGAGCGTATCGTTGAAGAATGGTTATTCCGGAAAACAACACCTCGTTCTAAAGAGCAGATGATGTTCGTAAGAAACGAAGATGGGATTTGTGTAGATGAGAATAATTTCCCGGAAGGAGTCGGATATGAAGAAAAGACCAATGACAACCGTTTGTTCCTGTCATTATGCCAACAGTTAGGCGGTGAAATATCTCGTCAGGTTATTTCTTGGTTTCAATCGGACTTTAATGTGATTTCTGGATTGAATAATCAACAATATAGAGCATATTCAAAATTATTTTTTCACAAAAAAGAATCTTTGAGTGTTGATGCTCTCAACTTCTTCCAGAAATTGAGACTTGGATTTAACAACATTCTTACTCATGAGGAAGAACCCAATATTCCTCAGGACTTGCCTATGGAATTACGAGCACTCTTCCAAAGAGAAACGCAAGGCAAGAAGAGTATTGAGTTGGATTCTATACATAACGTATATTCAGATAAAGGTAATATAGTAGGTACAATTAACTTCTCGTTTGAAGATAGGGAATCTTCCGGTACAAATAAGTTATTTGATCTTTCGGGACCGATATTCGAAACGCTTTATTCTGGGAGCGTGCTTGTCATCGATGAGCTGGATGCAAAAATGCACCCTCTGATTTCTCAGTATATTATTGAATTATTCAATAATCCGGAAACAAATCCAAAGAATGCCCAATTGATATTCACTACCCACGATACGCACTTACTTTCTCAGAAAATTTTAAGACGAGACCAGATATGGTTCACGGAGAAAGATTCTAAAGAGCAGACGGATTTGTATAGTCTGATTGATATCGTACTCCCAGACGGGACCAAACCTCGTAATGATGCAAATTATGAGAAAAACTATATCGCCGGTCGTTATGGTGCCATTCCTTATATATTGAATGATTAATAATGTAAGGCTATGGCAGCAAAGAGAATAAAGATAGATAATGCTTCTTCAAAATTTAGGAGGCAATCGCAAAAGAGAGAACAGAAAGTCATACGTTGCTCTGTGTTAATTGTGTGCGAAGGGACAAAGACTGAACCTAATTACTTTGAAGCTTTTGCCGAAAAGCAACAGGGGGTAATTGTATATGACATCGAGGTTAAAGGGCTTGGGCGTGGAACAAAAGATGTTGTGGAGAAGGCCATTGATCTTAAAAATAAGAATAACTATGACCGTGTTTGGGCTGTTTTCGATAGGGATGAATTTCCTGCAAAGGATTTCAACGAAGCCATTGCGATGGGACAAAAAAATAGCATTGAGGTAGCCTGGAGTAATGAAGCATTCGAATTGTGGTATCTATATCATTTTCAGAATGTAATAACAGGAGTGTCTCGAAAGGATTATGAAGAGAAGATTTCAACAGCTGTAAATGCTTCTCCGAAATATAAATCGAAGAAAAAGTACAGATACGCCAAGAAAGATCCTAACAATTATAAGATAATGACTACTTACGGCTCAATGGAGTCCGCCTTGCGGTATGCGGAAGCGAAGCATTTAGAATATGCAGATTCACGTTATGCAAATCAAAATCCTTGCACTACGATTTATCAGCTTGTACGGCAATTGTTGGGACGAGATGAGAAACTGAATGCTGAACTGATCGCAAGGATTGGGGAAAATGAATTATAGAACTTCAATGATTCAATGGTGGTGTTTTGTGTGTAAAGATAAATAACACCTTAAAAGTGTTTGAATGTAATATTTAAGACACTGATGGATTTTAAACAAAATAATTTCGAATAACATTTATGCAAGTAGAAGAAATAACACAAATATTACGAGAGTCACCAAGCGTACGACTCATAAAATCAAGAAGTGTGGATTTCTTCTTGTCTTTTGTCATTGAAGCGTTTGAAGGACAGGCGGCTATAATGCAGGAACGCTTGCACATGCTACTGGAGAACCGACTGGATGAGCAGGAAAATACGTTGGTGGAGGATGATTCTGAAATGACGAGACTAGTAGAGTCTAACGAACAGAAAGCGAAACGGCTCATCAAAGACTGGACAGACAAGGGATTCTTGACCAATTATCAGAACGAAGAGGGAGAGGTGATATACGAGATTTCGTCACACACAAGCAAATTGATAGATTGGGTGGTGAGCTTGAAAAAAGAAGATTACATCGGTACTGAATCAAAGTTCAAGACACTGTTTTCCCAACTGAAGGAATTGGTGGAATACTCGAACGAGGACCGTGAGAAGCGACTAGAATTGCTTCGAACCAAAAAAATGGAGATAGAGCATCAGATTCAGCGGCTGGAGATGGGCGAAGAGGTCGAGGTTTACGAGGACTACCAGATAGAACCACGATACAACAGTTTGAACAAACTGGCGAAGGAACTGCTGAGCGATTTCAAAGAGGTGGATGACAACTTTAAGGGGATTATCAAAGAGATATACGAACGTCAGACAGAAAATGCAGAGAAGAAAGCTTTGTTGAACTACATCTTTGATGCATATGGCGAACTAAAACAATCGCAACAAGGCAAAAGTTTCTATGCATTTTGGGAGTTTCTGCTCTCGGCCGATCTGCAGAAAGAATGGGACGAGTTGACTGGTGCACTCTACAAAACGCTGGAAAATAGAGGCATTGATGCACATGACATGTTTCTCAAGGAAATGAAAAAGCATCTGTTTGACGCTGGTGAGAAGGTTGCGAAAACCAACGACCGCATGAGCGAGAAACTGAGTCGAATCATTCGCCAGAACGGACATATGAATGCTGAGGCGACAAAGCAAGTAATCAACGATATAAAGAAACTACTCATCGAAGCCAGCAGACGGAAAGAAAAGCCAGATGCTTCGCTTGAATACGAAACCATTGACATCAATCTGCCGCTGGAGCGCCCTCTTACCCTCACACCTGTAAAAGAAACTGTGTATAAGGATAAGCCTGACATAGCCGGACTGAGTCTGGCTGATTTGGAGAGTATTGGTAAACTCTACAATCCGTATCACATCGACCGAAAGGTGCTGAGAGACCGCATCAACGAGGTGTTGAACGACAGACAGCAGACGACCCTGGCAGAGGTGATAGAGCGGAACGAAGGCGTGGAGAAAGGTCTGTCGGAAGTGTTTGGATACATTGGCGTGCTGAAGGAATATAAGACGGTGGTAAGCGAAGAACGCCAGCAACATATTATTTTTACAGAAAATAAAACCATATCAATTCCCGAAATTATAATAACAAGATGAACGCAGCAAATATACAACCATACAGCAGGGCTGTAGTGAAACTGTTGAAAGGCATCGTAGAGAAAGACGATGTAGTTTGGAATGATTTACTCGACTACCAAAGCGAGATTCAGGACTATATCAGTGTGATGGGACTGGAACTCATCGTGAAAAAGGATGAAGGTTTTGCCTTTGTCAAGCAAATGAAATTGGACGAAGACAAAACATTGAACATGGTGTCGAGAAGGTCGTATGGTTTTGAGGTTTCGGTGATACTCATCGTGTTGAGGCAGATACTCGAAGACTTCGACAGCAATCCAACAGAGTCGCAGGCTTCGGACAAGTATGTAACTGCTACTGAAATAAAGGAAGAGGCAGAATTGTTTCTTCCCGCCACATTCAATCGTGCCAAGTTTGAGAAAGATCTTGACCGCTATATAGACAGCATAGCAGGCTTTGGTTTCCTGGTGGAAGCAAAGCATATTGAGGGTGAGAAGCGCTATAAGATACATCGCATCATCAAGGATAAGGTGACACTGGACGATATATTAGAATTTAAAAACAAACTTAATGACTATAATGCAGCAGATGAACCTATTTAATACCAGTTCGGAAGTGGCAGGCTTTAAGCTTGACTATTTGGAAGTGTGGAATTGGGGAACCTTTGACAAAAAAGTGTACCATATGAATTTGCATGGTAACAACTCGCTATTGACCGGAGCAAACGCCTCGGGCAAGAGTACGCTGATAGATGCTCTGCTCACGCTGATGGTGCCACTGAAGCGCCAACGATTTTACAATCAATCATCGGGTGTGGAGAAGAAGGGCAACCGTACAGAGGAATCGTACTTCTTTGGCAACTATGGCAATCAGCAGCAGGAGGGTGCAGCGAGCACAACCACGCTGAGATTGCGCGACAAAGGGGCTCGTTCGGTATTGCTTGCATCGTTCTGCAATGTGGACAAGCGCGTGGTGACGCTGTTTCAGGTGCGCTACTACACTGGCGAGGAACTAAAGGTACTGTTTGGTGTAGCCCGAGAGTCGTTGACTATAGAGCGTGACTTTTCAGAGTTTGACTTGCATGGCGATTGGCGCAAGCGACTGACGAAAAAATACAATACGAATGAAACAAAACGCACGATAGAGTTTTTTGATGGTCCGGTGGCATATGGCGAAAAGATGATAACCCTCTTCGGTATGCGTTCGGACAAGGCGCTTACACTCTTCAATCAGATAGTGGGTGTGAAAGTGTTGGACGATCTGGACAGTTTTATTCGTACGAATATGCTCGAGGAACTGCCGGCTGAGGAGAAGTATCAGGAACTGAAGGACAACTTCCAAAATCTGATGGAGGCTAAGACTAATATCGATAAGGTGAAGGAGCAGATTGCCCAACTGGAACCTATCAATACATTGGCAAAGGAACTGATGGCGATAGATACGCGCATAGCTGAATTGGAGCAAGAGAAGAGTGTGGTGGCCTATTGGTTTGCTGCGCGAACGGTGGATTTGTGCGACAAGGAGTTGGTGTGCTGCAAGAGCGACTTGAGGAAACTGGAAGATAGGTTGAAGGAGTTGAAGGTGCAGAAGGGTGAGCTGGAACAAGAGCAAATGCGCTTGACGGTGGCTATTGAGAAGGACGAGGTGGGTCAGCAGATACATGAAATTGAAAAGGAAATCAATCAGAGAGTGAGGATACGTGATAACCGCAAGGCCAAAGCCGAAGAATACGATAAGTTGGCAAAGCTGGTGAAGATGGAACAAAGTCCTGATGTAGAGGTATTCGAAATTAATCGTGCGACCGCCAAACGCGAGAAAGATGCTCTGCAAGTGACGATTGACAGGCAACTTATGGAAGAGAAGCGTCAGGCACAAAACCGTCAGGATGAAATCAGTAGCAACATAGAAGAACGAATGGCCACCATACGCTATCTGCAGCAGCATAAGAACAATATATCCGGTCGTGTGGCTGAGATTCGTGATGAGATACTGGAAGCTGTTGGTGCAACTACCGAAGAGATTCCATTCATTGGTGAACTGATATGTGTGAAGGATGATGAGCGTGATTGGGAATATTCCATTGAGCGTATTCTTCACAATTTTGCATTGCGGTTGGTAGTGCCGGAGAAGTATTACAAGCAGGTAAATGAGTATGTGAATGGTCATAATCTGCGAGGTCGTATCGTGTATCAGCGATACCAGGGCGCAGAGACTATTCGTGAGTTTGAGGATAGGACATTGAAAGCGGATTCGTTGCTCCGTAAGCTTGAATACAAGCCAATGTGTTTGTATTTGGATTGGCTTGAGGACAGGTTATTTGCTGAGTTCAACTATAGTTGTGTTGATTCGCTTGCGGACTTCAACCATCTGCAAGAGAAAGCAGTAACAAAAGAGGGGCTGATAAAGGCGAGAGGTGGTAAGCATGAGAAAGACGACCGACCAGAGATACGAGGCAAGGAACACTATGTGCTTGGCTGGGATAACAAGGAGAAAATTGCCGTGTTACAGGCAGAGGTGCGTCAGTTGCAGCAGGAAGAAAAGATGACAGCAGCTAAAGTCCGTAAGCTAGAGGAAGACATAAAGAATGCTCAGAAGAAGCGGGAAACCTATTTGACGCTGTTTAGTAAATACGATAAATTTGATGATATCGACTGGCAGTCGTGTGTACTAGTCATTCAGCAAAAGCAAGAACAGAAACGACAACTGGAGGAAGCCAATAATCGGGTGAAGATTTTACAGGAGCAATTGGCGGGGGTGAGAAAAGAAATCGGTTTACTTGATGATGAGAACAATGAAGCTATCAAAAAGAAAACATTATCGGAGAATCGTGAGAATAAGCTCAAAGAAAGGAGAAACGAAAGTAATTCAGCTTTGGCTCAAATAGGCGTAGTTGATACGGATACTTTTGAGTCGCAACACACAGATTTACTGAATGTGGCATTGGAGGATTTGAACGGAAAGCGTGACACGTTACAACATGAGATCGATTTAGCTTTGCAGAAACAGCGTGAAACGAAGAGTCGCAAGAATAGCGATTTGAAGAACCTGATTTATCGCTTCAAGAATCCCGCAGAGGAAATTACCATGAAGTATCACGATTGGCGTTCGGATGTGAGCCGTTTGCCCGAAGCCGTGGAGTTTATGGGCGAATATCAGGCCTATTACCAACGATTGCTTGACGAAGATTTACCAGGGTTTGAATCGCGCTTCAACAAGTATTTGCAGGAGAATATCATCAACAAAGTCAGTGCATTCAATGTATTCTTCCAAAACTGGTGTCAGTCTATCACCAAGACCATCGACCAATTGAATTCGTATCTTATAGGCATTGATTTCAAAGATGCTCCAAAGACTTATATCCAGTTGGTAGCAACCAAACGATTGAATGTGGATGTGAAGGAGTTTCAAAACCTGCTGAGCAGTGCAATACCTAATATTCATGAGATGAATTCAACAATCGATGGAAGCAAGATTCATTTCGAACAGCATATTGAACCGCTGATGTCTCGCTTACAGGTCGAATCATGGCGAAGTCGGTGATGGATGTGCGTGGATGGTACACATATAAGTCGGAGGAGTTTTACCAAGACGATGGCAGAAGCGTAACACCTATGAGGCGATGGGGCAGCTGTCTGGTGGCGAGAAAGCACAATTAACATACACGATTCTGGGATCGGCTATCGCTTACCAGTTCGGATTAACCAAGAGTGGATTAGATTCTTCGTTCCGCTTCATTGCAATAGATGAAGCTTTTCGCGCACAGGACGAGGACAAGGCACGCTATCTGATTTCGCTCTGCAAACAACTCCATCTGCAGTTGCTCGTGGTGACTCCGAGCGACAATATTCACATCGTGGAGAACGATATTTCGTATGTGCATTATGTGGAGCGCAAGGGCAACTGTTCTGTGCTCTATAATATGCCTATCAGTGAGTTTAAGGCAGAACGTGAAAGGAGTATGGAAGTATGATAACGGCAGTAGAAATACGTAAGAAGACTGAACGCAAGTATGTAGATTATTTGCGTTCGGTGGTAGCTGGCTCTGAGTTTGAGCCAATTGTGATCCCTTGCGACAAGAAGGCTAGCGCATCGATGGACGAGTATCAACGTGAACTGACGGACATCCGTTCGCAATCGAAAGAGGTGAAGGGCTTTGGTTACACGATTGAGTGGAAAACAGTGAAAACGAAAGCATTGGGCGAACAGGATCTGCCTGAGCGCGTGTTATTCGAGAGTGCATCGGACATTGAGCGCTTCTTGCAGAAGTGTGGTGAAGTATCACAGTTTCGTAAGGATGTGGCAATGTTGCTTGATGAGTTTCCGCAGCTTCGTTCATGGGTGGAACGCTATCCGCTGAAGGTGGTGGAAAATGCTTCCTTTTGGTCTGATTTGCTGAAAGTTTTGCGCTATTTTGTGGCAAACCCTTGTCCTAGGTTGTACATTCGTGAATTGCCCATTGAGGTGCATACCAAGTTTATTGAACGTAACAAGGGAGTGCTTCGTGAGTTGCTGGATATTGTCATTGTAGAGCATGTTTGTTCGGATGAGAAGGTGTTCGAGAAGCGCTTTGGATTGCGATACGATGAGTCATGGGTGCGGATTCGTGTGCTGGAAGCATCGATTGCGAATGAATACTTTTCTGGTGTAGACGATCTTACGATGCCTCAGAGTCAGTTCTGTGCGTTGTCGTTGCCTGTGCAAAAGGTGTTTGTGGTGGAGAATAAAATCAACTTCCTGACTTTTCCCAAGTTGGCAGGAAGTCTGCTGATTTGGGGGCATGGATTCACCATTGGCATCCTCAAGTCTGTTCCGTTCATGCGGCACGCTTCACTATATTATTGGGGCGACATTGATGCACAGGGCTTCGAAATTCTTTCGCAGTTCCGCAGTTATTTTCCCCAGACACAAAGCCTTCTGATGGATCGCACTACCTTTGACACATATTTTGAAGGCGACAAAGGCACACCAAGCAATGTATCAAAGCCTCTCCATCTTACCCCTGCGGAAGCCGCACTGTACGATCATGTCAAGTTTCACAACCTACGTCTAGAGCAAGAGAAGATTCCGCAAAAATGTATTAATAATATATTCAATAGTTTGTTAAAAAATGGCCAGGTAATATCTGAGGTCTAACGGATAGATGTAAAATTATTATGGCAACTTTAGCTGAATTGTACGAATTCCTTGAAACAAAACAGGATGATAGTCATCTTGACAGTAGATTCTCGTATGACGCATTTTTACCGGTAGAACAGCCAAAAGCACGTCTTGAGATGTAGATACTAATTGAAAAGTGCGCTGTATTCTAATTGAAAAGAGCTCCATCCATAACTTGTTACAAAATTACTATAAGTTTAAAATATTCATTTATCTTGTCTCATTTTTTGTGTTTCCTTAAGCC
>ENA-OQDE01000144-OQDE01000144.1-human-gut-metagenome-genome-assembly--contig:-NODE-144-length-45140-cov-13.547131_pt1 | contig 45140 bp, 37 predicted proteins | sample MGYA00242768_ERZ504595 | MGnify/ENA primary metagenome ERZ504595 (study PRJEB26092, sample SAMD00036307) | human gut metagenome | host: Homo sapiens | study: EMG produced TPA metagenomics assembly of...
GTAGGATTGTTTACAAGAATTATCGGTAAAATCAGTGCCTTTACGGCAATGCAATATTTAAATCACATTAATAATAGACCCATTGGAAGAGTCAAGTATGCACTGGCTTAATTCCGCCAACGGGTAATATGAAGATATTGCTATATTTCTTTGCACGTTATTTATTGGCTCCATTATTTGTAGCGTGATGATATTTGTCTTGACCGGAATAAAAACGATCAAGAGCAAACTTAGCCTGAAGAAATTAATCATATTCATTCTTCTGGCTTCCATTGCCGTTGCTTTACCCAGCCTGTTCGGTTTCCTAAAAAACGAATACGTCTGGGGAGGCTTGACATTCACGATATTGTCCTATATCCTCCTTGGAGCATTGTTCTGCAAACTGTCAACCTCCGATTTGTTCGGAGCAATCGGTATTGGCAGTTCCCGAACAGCGGTCATTCTCACTCTAACCACAATATGCGCTTTAGGCGGATGGTGCTACTATCTACTGTTTGAACTGATAAGCAAGCTACCTTATTCGCTATGGAACACAACAAATATCCTGTGGTTTGCAATCCCATATCTGATTATGTACAGCAGAACCCTGTTCCTGGACATCCCGCACCCGATATATACCCCATGGGAATTGAGCTATGGTACCTTTGACCGGAAATATTGGGACAACATAGACAACTTCGGCTTCCGAACGGTCAAAGTCAAAATCAAACGGAATATAAAAGACCCGACATACGCTTCGTTGGTTGTCCGCCTGCCCAATGAAATATCTCTTGGGAATTGGTTCAATTGGGTTATCGAAGACCAAAACAGGCGTTTCCCCCAAAACAAGATTGAAACAGAGAAGGAAGATATGCAAATCGGATGGATGTTCTATACCTCAAAATGGTTTAACTTCCCGTTGTTCATAAGAATACTTGACCCCACTCTGACGAGTGAGGGCAATAAGATTAAGAATAATCAAACGATATATATCCGACGTGTACAAGTAGAAACAAAAACATCATAATATATGAAAACACTAACATATTTGCCTGTAAACTGGGTCAATGGTCTGAAGCTGACCAGCCAGCATTTCTTTGCAAACCAATATTGCCAAACGGAAGCTCTCAACCGCGAAGCAGGAAGGAGTCTGACAGTTATAACTATGGTCTTGGAGAGGTCCTTGAAGGGATAGGTGACAATCTTGAAATAGAGATTTCAGGTGATACCATGTCCACTCTCTGTGTCCGCCTGAAAAGCTGCAACGCTATCACCAAAGGCGGTCTGCCCATCGTTTATTACGACGGTTTATACGGGGATGAGAAACCCTGTGCAACCATTTCAGAATCCGGTCTGCAAGCCGAGGACAGCGAGTATATGGTACTAATATCCGTAGATCCGTATCACTTGATACCTGTCGGTGAACCGGACCCGGAAGAGGTGCCTTTGCATCACCCGTATGTCTTGCCGAGCATAAAACTCCATATCGTTCCCAAAAACCAAGTCAACAAATCTTTCTACAGCCAGAATTTTTTGCTGGTGGCAGAGGTATGCAGACAAGGGAATACCTATAAAATCAATCATCAATATATTCCACCGGTACAACATTCCGCTTGCCACGATGGGATTAAAACATTCATTTCCCAATTGGCACGTACCCTACAGTCGATAAAAGAAGACGTGAAACTCATTTACAGCAGGAATGTTGCTGACAAGCGTAGAGATACGCTTGCCAATAATACATTTGAGCTGTGTAAGGCTTTCTCGGCCTTTTACAACTCAAGAATCTTCTTTATCGAACAAATCGCCTTAGAGCAACCGCCGATATATCTTGTGCAGGCCGTGAATGAGCTTGCAAACGGCCTGAACTCCGCTCTTCAAAGTCTTTCCGAAACGGAAAGAGAACAATTGCTCCAATATTTCTATGAGTGGACCAATGTCACACCCTCTGAATTTATCACGAAGATAGAGAGCCTAACCAAGCTTATGTATGACCATACCAATATAAACCAGTCATTGCAGACGGCAGGGGCATTTGTGACACTGCTCAGCAATATGTTCCACAAAATGAGTGAACTGGAATACATCGGAATGGTTCGTGAGAATATTATAGTAGGAGACGAAAGTCACGAAACAATAGAGGCTCAAAAGAAACGATCATGGTCGTTTATAGGTTGAGCGATTAAATCATAGCAAGTATGGAAGCAGAAAACAAAATAGCTCGTTTGAAAGCGAAACTCCGATTTACTTTGGTATTCGCTATCGCACTGATTGTTACCACAACCGGAGGTATCGTAACGATTGTAACTGCACAAAAGGGAATATCCCTTCTTGAAAGCAAGAAGGCCGAATATGACAATGTGTTCAAGAAACAGGCAGAACTTAACTTCCAGATAGAAGAATTGTTCCGGGACTTGAACAATCTGAAGACCAAGCGGCGAAATTCGAGTGAACACAAGCACATGCAAAAATTGATAACCAAAAAACGGTTATTAATGGAAAATGACATTGCGATGCAGGCCGATAAAAGCAAGTACGAAGTGTATAAAGCTATGCTTGAACAGATCCGTGTCATCCAATCATCAATGGATGACCTTGACCGCGAAAGCAAAAAGCGTGAAAGCAACATGGAGCAACTTGAAAAGTGTAGAATCAAATATCAGGAATTAACCAAGAATAAACTGACGAAGCCATGACAAAAGACGAAATGCTATGGGGAAACATCCGTTTCCTCCTGCTGCTGATTTTCTCAGTAGCCGCAATTTATATCATACTTTGCCGGTATATACTCAACGTACCGACAGAGGACAGTTCGGAGTTGATAAACGAAATCAACCATTCCGAACGCATTTTTGAAATCCAGCATACACATATGCAGCAAGCGCAGAACATCTGGAATGAGATTGACTCTCTGGACTTCAACATTCATCAAGTACAAAAGATGGACGAGGTGAAGGATGGGATTTACCAATTGCAGCATATATACAAGGAAAACAATATGAATACGAAATTCCTTTTCGGCGTGTTGTCCTCCAGAATGCTTAAATGCCAATTCGACATAAAAGAGGAATTGAACAGTCTGGTACATAACAATGCACTGATTGAACGGGATTTGGAAGAATGTAAAGCCAATTTATAAAACATTCGCGATGGATAATAAGAAAACTATAACAATCATCATATTGGGACTGGTTGCCATGGCAGGTATCCTTTTGTTTTTGTTCCTGCCTTCGAAGTCGCACCTTGCCAATATTGACTTTTATGTGTATGACACCAATGATAATTTTCATTATGAGGTCAATGAGCGGTTGGAGCTATTAGTCAACGATACGGCAGCGATTAAAGGCAAGCGGCTCATATGGGAAATGGGAAACGGTGATACACTGATGAGAAATACGGATGTGTCATACACTTACCGTAAGGCCGGCAAATATCTTATTACTTTGAAAATAGACGGAAAACACTCCGTAAACAAGTATATCAAAGTTATCTCAGGGCTGGAGCATGAGGCCATTGATTCCATACCCCGTATAAATGGAGTGTCAGAGGGTTATCAAGGTGAAGAGCTGGTCTTTTCGGCAGAAGGCTATGGTATGGACACATGGCTATGGGAATTTGGAGAAAGCGGTACTGTGGACGCATACGAGCAGCAAGTCGTGTATTCGTATGATATTCCGGGAGAATACACCATCTCATTACAAACCAATACGACGAAATATCCGGTGAAGCACCGTATAACCATTCTCCCACGCTTTGAAAAAGCAGAGGAACTGGTCACGGTGGATTCGTTGGTACTGGTACAGAATGATATAAAAAAACACTTGCAAGCCATAGCTGACGCCAAAGTCTCACAAAAGTCGGTCTATTACGAACATACGAATTATATCCGTAACAAATATTTTTGCATTGATGCAGACCAGGTAGTGGTCGTCATCAATGATGAAAAATACAATGACTTCAACGGCTATTGCCAAGGACTGCATTTTCTTGAAAGCAACAGGAAAAAGCGTGTGAGTATTGATGATGTGAAAATTGACGATTTGAATTGCGTCAAGTCCATCCATGTGACACAAAGTTATATTGAAAAATGAAACAACTGAATCTCATACGAAATCTGTTTTCTGTGGCCGTGATGATTACTCTTGCGTGCAACGTATCTGCCCAAGTGTCCATCCGCGACAGAATACAAATAATGGATAGGGATATATTCAATTATCCGGAATTAACAGAAACTCCTGTCAAAACAAAGAAAAGCAAGACAAACAGAATTGTCTATTCGGACAGGACTGGAAATCAAAGTTATGAAGACCCGTATTTCCAGCGTAAGCGGTCTTCACACGGGATTGGCACACCCTATTACATAGTAGGTGAAAAGAACGGAACCTACAAGCTCGTTCAGGCTGACCCAGACATTACAGGCAAGCCCAAGTCGATAATAGGTTTCCTATATAACAGCAAGAGACACTTTAAGGAACCCCGTAAAGTCAATTATGCCGGATGGATACCATCGGAAAATGTACTGATGTACGACCATGCCCGTATCAATCCCCGCAACAACCAGCCGATAAGGTACCGTATAGGCATAAACAGCATTAACAAGCTGTTCGATATCCATCAATTCTTCAATGGAGATACCCTGAAAATATACGGAGAGCCGTTTTTGAAAACAACAACGGATGCGGTAGTTGTCAGCGGAGAGGTTGTTTACCTATACAAGTTAGACAAGAGCGGCAAATCCGCATTGATTTCCAATGTTCCCGCATTATCAGACAGTACCAAACGCTTTTTAGGGTGGGTTCCCACTGACCTTCTTGCAGAAGTCGGCCAAAATGAGGTGTATCATATTGATTATTCACGATACCGTGATTCTTTGTTGTGTGCTGTCAACCTAATGTATCCCGATACGTTGGCATTACATAATGCGAATATTCAGGGTACGATGTTGTTCAACCTGGATGGAAACCCGGCAGGGCCTATAACGAATGGGAATATCCGGCTGAACTATCCTCTGTCCGTCTGGGACAAGAACTGGAATAAGATCATCAATATCAAAGGCGGAGACATCATGGTTTCCGATGTCCGAAAGATGGAAGCGGAAAACAAAAACGTGAACATACATGTACTGTTCAATGATGCCGACCTGCCTTATCTATCCCCATATATCAATGTGCTACAGAACCTAAAGCTGAAAATGAAGCCCGAATATGACTACACTTTCTCGGCAACTTGCATATCCTCCAACGGAGAAAACAGACATTTGGCCCCAACCAAGGACTTTTCAGCCTGGCTCGACTATATCAAACAATCCATTTCTTCCAAGCGGAAAAACGAGCAAGAGGAACAATCATCGTTTTACGGTTTTGGCGGGGCTATCAAACAAATCTCCCGTTATGATAACGAAAGCCGTTTCAGCAACAATGTATTTGTCATTTTAGGGTCAAAGCAAACTTTATCCTTGCACGAGCAACAACTCTCGTGGCTGGCAACCCAACCGGCAAGGCTTCTGTTTGCCCAGATAGACAGAGCGTCAGGCACTTCTTATCAGGACTTCCTATTGCAGGCCAAATCCATTCTGGACAGCCATTCTACGAAATACATAGACCATATATCCAATTATATCGCAGACAGCAGACTGGTAAAGACGGAGCTGTTCAAGAACATAGAAGCTACGGATGCCAACTTATACCTGTACGATGCTCCATACAACAGCCTTACGGTAGGAGGAATCTTATTCCCTAAAGGTAGAAACAGGCTGGAAAGCAACGCTTTGGAAACAGCCTTGGATTCCGTGTTATGGCAATCTTTCGAGACGGACAGCCTACTGTTGCACTCACTTAAAGATTATGAGCGAAATATAGGTGTCCTAAGAAGCCGTCCCACATCCGAACTGACGCATATATTCCATCATACGGAAAATCCTGACAGTATGAGCCTTGACGATATAGATAGAAACAGCGTGAATGACACCTACTATATAAAGACCTCCGTAGCGGACAGTATAATGGAGGGGTACGAATATGGATATCTACTCGATGACAAGGAAGTGATGGAACTGCTGCAAAGCTACAGGGGACTGCTCCCGGAGTTCTCAGATAACATAGGGAAAAAGGAGCTAAGAGTGCTTCGCAAGCAATTTAACCGGCAAAAGAAAAGCATAAACAGAAGTTTCTATCGAAAAGTATTGCCCAGAAATCCATATTTGGCTCAAATCTTCTATTGTAAGACGGGAGTCATGGCCAATGACAGCCTTTTAAATTCAACAAAGGTGAAGAAACTGAAGAAAAGAAAGGTTGAACTGACGGACTTTAATAGTGGCTATACAGCCCTGATTTCAAAGATGAAGAGATTGGAAGACATGTATCAACGCAACCTTTTCAGACCTGTATTCATCGCCGGCAAGAAATATTATTTTATTCCGAAACAATTAATACTGTAAATAAAATGGAACCAACAAGAGAACAACTACAGGCAGAGATTCTTGAAATCCTATATCAGAAGTGCCTCCAGAAGCCAATATGGGTATCTTGTGCAGAAATATTTTGGAGCATCAGCAACCTCAAGGTATCAGAACGGAGTGTCAAGGACGTTCTTGACTGGCTGGTAAAAAACGACCTTGTAATTTATCAAGCGGATAAATACCAGATTGCCAAGCGCGAATTTATGGATATATCAAGACGTAAGGCTCTTGAGAAAAAAGAGACTGAAGAAAATGCCGAAGTCCGGACAGTGGAGTATGGAACATCCATTCCGCCTCACACGATGAACCATCATCCATGGCTTGAACGAGAGTACCAACAACCTGTCGTGAAATCATCAAACACAATGTTTGCCATCATAGCATTAATAGCCTTTCTGATCAGCGGCACACTTGTTGGCATACTCCTGTTCAACAGCTTCGCAACGGAACGGCGCAATAATGCAGAACTGACATACCTTCCGGACAGCATACAAGTTCCCTCGTTACAGGTAAGCACGCCCGGATATATCCGTGACGCATATACGACCAACCGCAACTTCAAGAACATCCAAACTTCGCTGGATACACAGCAACGGATTAATGCTGAACTTATGGATATCTGCAAGGCACAACAATCCCAGATTAATATACTGACAACTTGCTCCAAACAACAAGCGGCGGACATCGAACATTTGGAAAAGGAACGGAAGATCTATACATGGATGATTGCCCTTGCACTCCTGGTATTAAGTTCATTGCTCATCTGCCGATACGGGCGTAAGAATTAGGATATACGCAAACATTCAGACTGCATAGTCAATCTGCTAACGGTATCTGCCACTTTCATGCGGTGGATACCGTTTTTCTGCATTCCGGCAGCAGTTTACTTTCCGGCGGTTTCGTCCGTTCCTGATGAAACTTCTTCTACAAGTGTTATTGTACAATGCCAGGAATCAATTTAATAGCGACACATCATCAACGGGGCGTGTTTCTAATCATATAGGACAGTGGCTTTATACACGAACATTAGTTTAAAACGTGTTAAAATGAAAATAACAGCAAAAAAAACGCGCTAAAAAATTTGGAAAAATGAATATAAACACTTATATTTGCTCACATCAAAGATGATGTTTTATTTTCTTCTCTTTTTCCCACAATAAAACTGAGTCATCCGGAGGCTGAGAGGAAATTTCAAAAAATCGTTTTTGAGGTTTTCTCTTTTTTGCATCTATACCGGTTAGGGCGCAAGGACGGAGAAACCGAAGTAAAATAATTAAGTTTAACCCATTAAATCCAAGTATTATGGCATTTAGAGCATCATTGGAACTTAACAACAAGGAATTTGACGTCCTTTATTCAAACTATGAGTTTAGTCGTAACACGGACCCTAAAGGTATGCCCTCTTCAAGCGTATTGGGTGGTAGAGTAAAAGCAACCATCGAATCAACAGAAGACACTTCTGTCATCGAAGCGATGTTGAACAGTCCTTTCAAACCTGTAGAAGGAAAGATTATCTACAAAAAAACGGAGGAAGATGCCAAGATGAAGGAGATCCAGTTCAAGAACGCATACATCGTTCACTACTCGGAAACTCTGGACGCGAACAACGATGTGCCTATGACAATCACCATTACGTTCTCCGCTGAAGAAATCATCGTCGGCAGCGCAGCTCTTGACAACCGTTGGCCGAAGAAATAAATCGGCGTACATAGGTAAATCCTAAATCAAAACATTTGTCAGGCCGTCCGACGGACTTCCGCCGGGCGGCTTTGGCAATTTGGATATAAACCGTCAAATATAATGCCGCCATGCTGGAACAAAAAAAAGTCACATTGGAAATAGCCGGCATACCCATGCCGTCGTTTGTGCAGTTGATGCTCAAACAGAGCATCAATGAGCATCACTACTTTGAGATAACACTGGATATCCAAGCCATAGAAGCCTATGGTGTGGAAATCCCGGAGGCATCAAAAGACTGGGTTGGGAAAAAAGTAATCATGGACTTCGGCGGCACTGTTTTTGTCGGCGTGGCCACCATGGTGGGACTTCATCGTTCCGGTGGAACACACGGAAATATAAAAGTGACGGGATATTCGTCAACATTCCTACTGGAGTCAGACCACACTTGTGCCTCATGGTGCAACAAATCCTTGTCTGACATCGTTAAGGAACTTACAGACAAGGCAGGAGTGCAAGCTCTTGTCAATCCGGAAACGAAATCGAAGCTGGAATACGAATGCCAGTATGAGGAAACCAACTTCAGATTCATACAACGGCTTGCCCGCCAATATCAGGAATGGCTCTACTACGACGGACAGAACCTTGTATTCGGGAAGCCACAGGCCGGCTCGACGACCAAGCTGACATACGGCGAGGAACTATCCGTGCTCGATGTCTGCTCGCAGACACTTGCCCGACCAATAAAGGGAAGTTCTTACCATTCGGTGAACGACCAGACCTATAACGGCCAATCCCCCGATACCGCAGCCGGACAAAACACATTGGGACAAGCGGCCTTTGACTCGTCATTGGCTTTGTTTACCGCTCCCGCTGTCCAACGGGCGGAGCCGCGCATAACCAATAAGGGTGAACTTGACGCCTATTTCCAACGCAGGCAGCAAAGCGACAGCGCCGCATCCAGTTCATCACCGGGGAAAGCGATTGCCGCATCCTCACGGTGGGCAGTATCATAGATGTTCATACCGCTATCCATACAGGAATAGGTATCCACGTAAAAAATAGCATCGGCACCTATATCATTACGGAAATAACCCACGTAGCCGGTATGGGTGACAGTTACCAGAACTATTTCACCGCACTTCCGTCCTCTATTCCCACCCTTCCATGCCCGGATGTACCTCTGCCTGTCGCTCATACACAGCAGGCCGTGGTTGTCAGCAACGAGGACCCGAAAAAGTTAGGCCGCGTCCAAGTCAAGATGAACTGGCAGACCGGCCCGATGCAAACCTCGTGGATACGGGTGCTCACTCCCGACGCAGGTACAAGCGACAAAGTGGCCACAAACAGAGGATTTGTATTCATACCCGAAAAGGGAGACCAAGTCATGGTGGCATTCAGATATGATGACCCGAACCGTCCGTTTGTACTTGGCAGCTTATTCCATGGAAAGTCAGGCACCGGTGGCGGCAGTTCAAACAAAACAAAAAGCCTGACTACCCGCAGCGGTTGTACCATAACGCTTGATGATGAAAAAGGAAGCGTTATGATGAAAGATAAGGAAGGCAACAGCTATACGGCAGACGGAGAAGGAAATATCACAATATCTGCCTCTAAAAGCATCACCTTATGTGTTGGAGAAAACAAAATAATGATTGATAGCGAAGGCAATATATCATCTAATGCGGAAAAGGACATAACAGAGTCCGCGGGTGCCAATATTGCGCAATCGGCAGAAAATATTGATTGTACAGCAGGCAGCAATTATAATATCTCCAGTACTGATTTTACAGCAACCGGCAGCAGCAGTGCCACGGTCAGCGGTACAACAAAAGCTACGATAGATTCTTCCGGAACCACAGCCGTAGCCGGAACTATTGTCAAATTGAATTAACAGCATATGAGCAACGCCATACAACAAATAGCAGACAAGATGCTCTACCAATGGGAAGATGCAGTCAGGAAACCGGTCAAGTTGATCTGTATCGTCATCAATCCGGGAGACGAAAGTATGCTTGATGCTTTCTATGACTATATGCTTGCCCTTGATAGCGAAGAGGAAGATATGGTGTTCCTCATAGAACTTCCGTTCAGTTCCAGAACCGATTTCTCAAAAGATGTTGTAGGGTATATTGCACAACAAGTAGAATACTGGAATAACTCAAAGAAACCCGAAGATATTGTCTTTGAACGTGTTGATTGGATAGCTGATTATAAGTCGGAAGAAGCGGAAAACGATGCCTCCGTCGCAGTTGCCAACTTCAACAAGCTGACAGAATCCCTTGTAAAAGGGACTGATATGAAATGCAGTTTTGTCTTTAACCTAAAGAACACATACGACTATGACGGATGTCGTGAATGGTTTGAAAAAGCTCTTGCTCTGCCATTCCACAAGCAAATGGTATGGGGGATATCCGACATAAAAGACTATAAACAGTTTGGCAAACTAATGGCCAAACACTCCAATGACGCGGTGTCTATTTATCCACCAATAGATTTAGACGGTGCAATGGAGCAACTCGCGGAACAAGCGGCGAATGAAGATAAAAGCGACCCGGCAGCCTCGAATTTCAGGCTGGCATTAATCAAACTGATGAACAGTGTGAAAAAAGGGAATGCAGCGCAAACAGAGGAATTTGCGAAGAAATGCCTCGATATCGCTCTCGAAAATGTGAAGAAAGACATTAACTGGATCAGTCAATTTGTAACCGTATATACAATTCTATATACAGACCAGATTTCCCGTAAGGACTACAAGACGGCCATGTACTTTGCCGACAAAGCCGTAGAAGCCGCTGAAATCGGGGAAGAAAAATTAGATCCCTCTTTAGCTTGCCGATTGCTCGGAAACACCTTATTGGGGAAAGCCTCCATCTATGTACGGGAGTCGCTTTGGAAAGAAGCGGCAGAGACGTACTATCGCGGTGCTGAAGCATACTCCAGATGCAACGATTACCTAATGCAAAGTGAAGCATTGAGGCTGTGTGGTTGGTGCCGGGAAAATAATTATGAGAAATCGTTAGCTGCGGAATGTTATGTGGAAGGTTTCAGACTTTCAGACAAACTTTCCATAGACCTGATAAAGAACTCCTCTTATCCTCTCCTGTTATTAAGCCTGTTAAACAGTTCGGCACGCTCCAAGCTGGTCAGTGACGATGAAATAAATGAAGTTCTGACCAAAGTGTTAGGAGATAACTGGGAGAATTATTTGTATGAGTATAAAAGAAATTTAGGAAAATACAATGGAATGGCTGAACAACATATTGCGAAATCTTGAAAGGCTGTTCACTAATGCAACCGAATATGCCTATGCGAACCCTAAAGTGGGGTACTTAGTAGTAATCTTTTTGCTATTGGTTTGGCTTGTCGGACTGATATTCGACTGGAAATGGACATACGCCAGACCCGGAAGTTGGGGAGGAAATTTCTTTCTTGACTTATTGGGTCCAACCGGATTCCGATTTTGGCTCGGTGTAATTATTGTGATTGCCATTGTTGCATCTGCCTATTTGTATTTTCGAGTTAAATAACGATAAAAACTGACAGTTATGGCGGACACAGGCTATTTCGACAGCGTAAGTGCAAACCTAAAGACCGGCGTAGGTGCGCAGGTCAAGGGTATCTCGGAAGGCGTCAAGGCGAACTCCGAGGCCGGTGTGTCACCGTCCGTCAATGCCCTCGACACGGGCGTCAAGCGGCAGCCGCCATCGGCGGCCTTGCCGACGGCCTGAGTGAGGCCGCGATGCTCCCCGTACTGGGTGCCATGGGCATGAAGGGCATGGCCTGCCTGCCTATCTCCAAGCAGCTCGACCCGGTCATCGGCGTGGACATCCACCTCGTGACGATACCCCCGTCCCCCGTCGTGCCCATGCCTCACCCTTATGTCGGGGTCCTCCTCCGTCCGCAGGACTTCATCGCGGCGGCGGTCTCTTCGTTCATCCCCCGCCACCGACAGCGGAACAGACGGGCGACGCCGACAGCGTGAAGCTCGCCGAGGTGGGCCACACCGTGCTGACGATGGCCGTCGGGATGCTGGGCGCCACCGTCAAGATAGGCGGCTTCATCCCGCGCGCGGTCGCATCCACACCCACGCGGAGCATCCCGCACATCCCCATGGGCGCAGGCTGGGCGGCCCCTTCAGCGGCGATACCCAAGAACAACGGCCACGCTTCATGGGCAGCCTGACGGTACTTGCCGACGGGATGCCCTTCTCGGGCGGCGGCGCGCACCTGCACCTTGACTGCAACGACGTGGGCATACCGAGCGTGCACAAGGTTCCGGGCATGTTCCTGCCCACGGGTGTCATCAACCCGATACCTCCCGCCAGACAGATACTCACCAGCCCGGTTCCCGTCCCCCTCAACCCCATGGCGGCACTCGCCCGCAAGTGCACGGGGGCGTTCGGGCGTTTCTACAAGAAAAAGACCAGGAAGCTGGCGGACAGGCTGCACAGCAAGGTCAACGACAATATAAAGAGCAAATCCCTGAAGAACATGCTCCACAAGGCCATCTGTACGGTCACGGGCCACCCGGTGGACGTGGCCAGCGGCACGTTCTTCACCGACGAGGAGGACTTCTGGCTCGACGGCCCGGTGCCCCTGTCATGGGAGCGCACGTGGTACAGCCGCAGCGACTACCGGGGTCCTCTGGGCAACGGGTGGCACCACGCCTACGACATGGGCGTCGTCGCGGACACGGAAGAGGGCACGCTGACGCTCCGCATGAGTGACGGCATCCCGGTGGCCTTCCCCCTGCCTACATCAGAGGAACCCTCGTTCATCCTCTCCGAGCGCAAGGAGGCCCGTCTGGAACAGGACGGCGTCTACTGCGTGTGGGACATGGCCGAGGACCTCTACTACCGCTTCACGCGCAAGGAGTACGATTCCGTGCGCCTGCTTGAGAGCGTGACCGACTGCAACGGCCTGGGCGTCCGCTTCGACTACACGAAAGAGGGCCTGCTGCGCTCCATCACCGACAGCGCGGGCCGCCGCCTGAGGGTGGAGCACGACACGAGAAGCGGACGCATCCTTGAAATATGCGGCCCGCATCCGGAAGATCCGGAGAAAGAAATTACCCTCGCCTCCTACGAGTACGACGCCGACGGCAACATGACCCTCCAGCGCAACGCGGCGGGCGACGTGATGACATACGAATATGCCGGAAGGCTCATCGTGAAGGAGACATGGCGCAACGGCCTTGCGTGGTACTTCGAGTACGACGGTACGGGCGTGGGTTCGCGCTGCGTGCACACGTGGGGCGACGGCGGCATATACGACCACAGGCTCACGTTCCGGGAGGGAGTGACCGAGGTGCTCGACAGCCACGGGGAGCTGACGGTGTACCACCACCGCGGCGGCCTTGTGTGGAAGAAGGTCGATGCCAACGGCGGGGAACACCTGTGGCGTTACGACGACAGTCGCCGGCTACTCGCACAGACGGACCCGCTCGGTAACAGTACCCTGTACAAATATGACCGCTGGGGGAACTGCACCGACAGCTCCGACCCGTGCGGCGGCAGCGTGTCCGCCGTGTATCCTGCCAAGGGGAACCTGCGCAACCGTCCCGTATCCGTTATCACGCCGGACGGCGGCACGTGGGAGTTCGGCTATGACCGCTCGGGCAATCTGGTGAGCCGCACCAACCCCGAAGGTGCCGTCACGAGGATGACCTACCGCAACGGTGCGGTGGCATCGGTGAAAGACCCCTACGGCGTGGTGACGAGGCTCGCCTATGACCGTTTCCATAACCTCACGGAAGCCTCTGACAGCCGGGGGAACACCTCGCTGTACGGCTACGACCTGCTGGCAGATGCGTGAGCGTCACCAACCCCAAGGGTGCGGTGCAGAAAAGGGAATACGACCCTGTGGGCCGCGTGGTGCGCGTGCTCGACTTCGACGGCAACGACATACGCCTGTCCTACGACGGGATAGACAACCTCACCGAATACCGTGACAACGTCCAGCACGTGGAGTACGGCTACTCCGGCATGTGGAAGCTGACAAGCGCCGCGACCACCGGGGCGTGGTGAACTTCCGCTATGACCGGGAGGAACGCCTGCGCCGTGTGATAAACGAGAAGCTCCAGAGCTACGAGTTCGCCCTCGACGCTGTGGGAAACGTCACCGCCGAGAAAGGCTTCGACGGGGCCGTCCGTCATTACCTGCGTGACAGGGGCGGACGCGTCGTCAGGGAGACGCTGCCGTCGGGAACGGAAAGGGAATACGGCTATGACGCCTGCTCGCGCGTGACGTGCGTCTCATACCCCACGGCCGGCGACCCCGACCAGACCTACGCCTACGGGCTGTCCGGCAGGCTGGTGCAGGCATCGAGGGGGAAAGCACGGTGGAGTTCGCGTACAACTCTCTGGGACTTCCGACACGGGAAACGGCCGACGGCAACACCATACTCCGCACCTACGACCATACCGGCAGGATACTCACGCTCGACAGCACGGCGGGGGCCTCGCTGCGCTACACCCGCAACGGCTACGGGGAGCTTGAGGGGTTCACTGCCACCGGTGGCAGCGACGCCGACGGCGCGGGTTCGTGGGAATCGGCACACCGCCACGACACGTTGGGCTTCGAGGTGGAACGCATCCTTCCGGGAGGCATTGTCCGCTCGTTCGCCTATGATGACATAGGCCGTCTGGTGGATGCCCGCACACGCAAGGACTCGCGCACACGGCATATGCGCCGCTACCGCTGGGGCGTCGCCGACAGGCTGTTGTCCGTGGAGGACAGCAGGCGTGGCGAGACCCGCTACTCCTATACCCCGACGGGGCAGCTCGAAAGGCGGAATATCCCGACGGCAGGGAGCAGTGGAGGAAGAGCGACCAGACGGGAAACCTGTATCCCGACCCGGACATGAGGCTGCGCCGCTACCTCGGTGGCGGGCGGCTGGAGCAGGACGGCGAATGGCACTGCGAGTACGATGCTGACGGCAACCTGACGGAACGCTACCTCGGCACGGGAAGGTGGCTTGACGGCAAGAAGGACCGCTGGAGATACCGGTGGAACGCCGACGGCTCTCTGGCAAAGGTGATACGGCCCGACAAGAGGGAGGTGGAGTTCACATACGACGCGCTCGGGCGCAGGCTCTCCAAGAGTTTCGGCACGACTGTGACGCGGTGGGTGTGGAACGGCAACGTGCCGCTGCACCAGTGGAAGCAGCGCAGGGAATACTCCGTCGTGGAGGACAGGTGGAATACGGACACGGAACGCCGCGACATGACGGTATGGCTCTTCGACGAGGAGTCCTTCGTGCCGGTGGCAATGATAAAGGAAGGCAGGTCCTACTCGATACTGACAGACCAGCTCGGAACGCCGACGGAGGCATACGATGCCGAGGGCAACGAGGTGTGGAGCCGGGTGCTCGACATGGACGGGAACGTCATCGGGGAGACCGGCAACAAGGGAATGGTACCGTTCCTGTTCCAGGGACAGTATTATGACCGGGAGACAGGGCTGGCGTACAACAGGTTCAGGTATTACTCACCGAAGATGGGAATGTATGTCTCGCAAGATCCGATTGGACTTAATGGTAGTAATCCTACTATTTATGGATATGTGGATGATACTAATACATGGATTGATATATTGGGGCTTGCTCCATGGGGACGTGGTAATAAAGCATTTAATGATTGGTGGGATAAAGCTACAGTAACAGATATAGAAGCTAATATTGATGCAGTAAAAACTCACTTGAGAGGTAGTGGTGGAATGCACGAGATGTTTCCTGTTCATCTTGCGCCAAAGTTAAAAGATCTTGGGTTTACAGCATCAGAACTTAAGAAGATGGTTATTCCAACAAAAAATATGCAGATTAAAATTGGTAGAAATAAGGGACTTCACCATCGTTCTTCTGCCAGTTCTATTTTTCATCAAAAACTTGCTAATGCAATAACTAATGCAAAATCAAAACAGCAAGCTCAAAGTGAGATTGAAAGACTGCACAATAAGCATGTAGTAGGATATTCTAATAAAAAATAAGTTTTATGAATAAAATAATGATTTGGGTTGGTCAATTTAATTCGGAAGCTGATTTCGAAAAATATATGGATCAATCAGCATTCTATAAGTGGTGGAAAAAATATGACGAAGACAACAAAGAACTTTGCTGTCAATTCTGTAAGGAATTAGGAGTAATGAATTATGACGAGGATTTCCTCATTATGAAATATGCTTCCAATGGAATGAATGAATTATTAAATTTAATACCTGCTGAAACTTCTAAAATACATGAAGCCATTGAAAAAGCTGGAATATCACAGTGTAATGCTGTAATATGTTATAATTGTTCTTGTGGCATTTCTCCCCAAAAAGCGAAAAAAGCTGTATCCATGAATTATCTTGGCTCTTATAAGTTTGAACAAAATATTGAAGGTGTCGCAGGTTCATTAGCCGGTCTTGAATACATGATATGGATAGGCAGGACTGAAAAGAGCCGTGAAGAATTTATGGAATATTTCAATCAAGATATATATATGAAAGAGTTGGAAGCCTATAATTCTTGTCAAGCTAAGAAACGCCCAAATCCTGAACACCGATGCCAATTTTGCAAAGATATTGATATTAAGTATTACTATCCTGAATTTCTAAAAGTAACAATTATAGATTATCTGGAAGATCCATTTAAGATGGTAAGAGAAATGATAGATAATAAACTTATCCCTGACTGGTCAATAGAAGTTGATATTAAAGAATATAATATAAAGCCCGCGAATTGTATATTTTGTTATATTCCAAATGGATTCAAAGACAAAAAAAAGAATCAAAGAATTTTTATCAAAAAGAAAAATTACGATTCCTATGAAACTCCTAAAAAATATGTAGATGAATTAAGAAGCTACAATGGAATCAATTATTTAGAAACATATATAGCGGAATAGGGTTAAATCTATTATGGCGGACACAGGCTATTTCGACAGCGTAAGTGCAAACCTAAAGACCGGCGTAGGTGCGCAGGTCAAGGGTATCTCGGAAGGCGTCAAGGCGAACTCCGAGGCCGGTGTGTCACCGTCCGTCAATGCCCTCGACACGGGCGTCAAGCGGCAGCCGCCATCGGCGGCCTTGCCGACGGCCTGAGTGAGGCCGCGATGCTCCCCGTACTGGGTGCCATGGGCATGAAGGGCATGGCCTGCCTGCCTATCTCCAAGCAGCTCGACCCGGTCATCGGCGTGGACATCCACCTCGTGACGATACCCCCGTCCCCCGTCGTGCCCATGCCTCACCCTTATGTCGGGGTCCTCCTCCGTCCGCAGGACTTCATCGCGGCGGCGGTCTCTTCGTTCATCCCCCGCCACCGACAGCGGAACAGACGGGCGACGCCGACAGCGTGAAGCTCGCCGAGGTGGGCCACACCGTGCTGACGATGGCCGTCGGGATGCTGGGCGCCACCGTCAAGATAGGCGGCTTCATCCCGCGCGCGGTCGCATCCACACCCACGCGGAGCATCCCGCACATCCCCATGGGCGCAGGCTGGGCGGCCCCTTCAGCGGCGATACCCAAGAACAACGGCCACGCTTCATGGGCAGCCTGACGGTACTTGCCGACGGGATGCCCTTCTCGGGCGGCGGCGCGCACCTGCACCTTGACTGCAACGACGTGGGCATACCGAGCGTGCACAAGGTTCCGGGCATGTTCCTGCCCACGGGTGTCATCAACCCGATACCTCCCGCCAGACAGATACTCACCAGCCCGGTTCCCGTCCCCCTCAACCCCATGGCGGCACTCGCCCGCAAGTGCACGGGGGCGTTCGGGCGTTTCTACAAGAAAAAGACCAGGAAGCTGGCGGACAGGCTGCACAGCAAGGTCAACGACAATATAAAGAGCAAATCCCTGAAGAACATGCTCCACAAGGCCATCTGTACGGTCACGGGCCACCCGGTGGACGTGGCCAGCGGCACGTTCTTCACCGACGAGGAGGACTTCTGGCTCGACGGCCCGGTGCCCCTGTCATGGGAGCGCACGTGGTACAGCCGCAGCGACTACCGGGGTCCTCTGGGCAACGGGTGGCACCACGCCTACGACATGGGCGTCGTCGCGGACACGGAAGAGGGCACGCTGACGCTCCGCATGAGTGACGGCATCCCGGTGGCCTTCCCCCTGCCTACATCAGAGGAACCCTCGTTCATCCTCTCCGAGCGCAAGGAGGCCCGTCTGGAACAGGACGGCGTCTACTGCGTGTGGGACATGGCCGAGGACCTCTACTACCGCTTCACGCGCAAGGAGTACGATTCCGTGCGCCTGCTTGAGAGCGTGACCGACTGCAACGGCCTGGGCGTCCGCTTCGACTACACGAAAGAGGGCCTGCTGCGCTCCATCACCGACAGCGCGGGCCGCCGCCTGAGGGTGGAGCACGACACGAGAAGCGGACGCATCCTTGAAATATGCGGCCCGCATCCGGAAGATCCGGAGAAAGAAATTACCCTCGCCTCCTACGAGTACGACGCCGACGGCAACATGACCCTCCAGCGCAACGCGGCGGGCGACGTGATGACATACGAATATGCCGGAAGGCTCATCGTGAAGGAGACATGGCGCAACGGCCTTGCGTGGTACTTCGAGTACGACGGTACGGGCGTGGGTTCGCGCTGCGTGCACACGTGGGGCGACGGCGGCATATACGACCACAGGCTCACGTTCCGGGAGGGAGTGACCGAGGTGCTCGACAGCCACGGGGAGCTGACGGTGTACCACCACCGCGGCGGCCTTGTGTGGAAGAAGGTCGATGCCAACGGCGGGGAACACCTGTGGCGTTACGACGACAGTCGCCGGCTACTCGCACAGACGGACCCGCTCGGTAACAGTACCCTGTACAAATATGACCGCTGGGGGAACTGCACCGACAGCTCCGACCCGTGCGGCGGCAGCGTGTCCGCCGTGTATCCTGCCAAGGGGAACCTGCGCAACCGTCCCGTATCCGTTATCACGCCGGACGGCGGCACGTGGGAGTTCGGCTATGACCGCTCGGGCAATCTGGTGAGCCGCACCAACCCCGAAGGTGCCGTCACGAGGATGACCTACCGCAACGGTGCGGTGGCATCGGTGAAAGACCCCTACGGCGTGGTGACGAGGCTCGCCTATGACCGTTTCCATAACCTCACGGAAGCCTCTGACAGCCGGGGGAACACCTCGCTGTACGGCTACGACCTGCTGGCAGATGCGTGAGCGTCACCAACCCCAAGGGTGCGGTGCAGAAAAGGGAATACGACCCTGTGGGCCGCGTGGTGCGCGTGCTCGACTTCGACGGCAACGACATACGCCTGTCCTACGACGGGATAGACAACCTCACCGAATACCGTGACAACGTCCAGCACGTGGAGTACGGCTACTCCGGCATGTGGAAGCTGACAAGCGCCGCGACCACCGGGGCGTGGTGAACTTCCGCTATGACCGGGAGGAACGCCTGCGCCGTGTGATAAACGAGAAGCTCCAGAGCTACGAGTTCGCCCTCGACGCTGTGGGAAACGTCACCGCCGAGAAAGGCTTCGACGGGGCCGTCCGTCATTACCTGCGTGACAGGGGCGGACGCGTCGTCAGGGAGACGCTGCCGTCGGGAACGGAAAGGGAATACGGCTATGACGCCTGCTCGCGCGTGACGTGCGTCTCATACCCCACGGCCGGCGACCCCGACCAGACCTACGCCTACGGGCTGTCCGGCAGGCTGGTGCAGGCATCGAGGGGGAAAGCACGGTGGAGTTCGCGTACAACTCTCTGGGACTTCCGACACGGGAAACGGCCGACGGCAACACCATACTCCGCACCTACGACCATACCGGCAGGATACTCACGCTCGACAGCACGGCGGGGGCCTCGCTGCGCTACACCCGCAACGGCTACGGGGAGCTTGAGGGGTTCACTGCCACCGGTGGCAGCGACGCCGACGGCGCGGGTTCGTGGGAATCGGCACACCGCCACGACACGTTGGGCTTCGAGGTGGAACGCATCCTTCCGGGAGGCATTGTCCGCTCGTTCGCCTATGATGACATAGGCCGTCTGGTGGATGCCCGCACACGCAAGGACTCGCGCACACGGCATATGCGCCGCTACCGCTGGGGCGTCGCCGACAGGCTGTTGTCCGTGGAGGACAGCAGGCGTGGCGAGACCCGCTACTCCTATACCCCGACGGGGCAGCTCGAAAGGCGGAATATCCCGACGGCAGGGAGCAGTGGAGGAAGAGCGACCAGACGGGAAACCTGTATCCCGACCCGGACATGAGGCTGCGCCGCTACCTCGGTGGCGGGCGGCTGGAGCAGGACGGCGAATGGCACTGCGAGTACGATGCTGACGGCAACCTGACGGAACGCTACCTCGGCACGGGAAGGTGGCTTGACGGCAAGAAGGACCGCTGGAGATACCGGTGGAACGCCGACGGCTCTCTGGCAAAGGTGATACGGCCCGACAAGAGGGAGGTGGAGTTCACATACGACGCGCTCGGGCGCAGGCTCTCCAAGAGTTTCGGCACGACGGTGACGCGGTGGGTGTGGAACGGCAACGTGCCGCTGCACCAGTGGAAGGAGCGCAGGGAGTACTCCGTCATGGAGGACAGGTGGAACACGGCTCCGGAACGCCGTGACATGACCGTGTGGCTCTTCGACGAGGACTCGTTCGTGCCGTCGGCGATGATAAGGGGCGGCAAGGCATACTCGATACTGACAGACCAGCTGGGAACCCCGACGGAGGCATACGACTCCGACGGCAACGAGGTGTGGAGCCGCGTGCTCGACATGGACGGCAACGTCATTGAGGAAACAGGCAACAGGGGTATGATACCGTTCCTGTTCCAGGGGCAGTACTACGACCCTGAGACCGGGCTGGCCTATAATCGCTTCCGCTACTACGACCCTAAGACAGGTGCATACATATCGCAAGATTCTATCGGGCTCGCAGGGGGAAATCCAACATTATATGGATATGTAGATGATCCGAATACTTGGATTGATGTGTTTGGATTGCACGTTCATCATATATGCACTAATAAAAATGAAGAGTGGTCTGATAAATTTAGAGAATTATTCCGTAAATATGGTTTAGGTAAATTTAAAAATGGCAATGAACGAAAAGATGTTTTAAATGATCCACTTAATAAAGTATATGTGCCAGGACACAAAGGACCACATAGTGAAGAAGGATTTCACAGCGAGATATATGATAGATTAAAACAGGCAGGAGAAATTGGTGGTGAAGAAGGTTTTAGAGAAGAATTAGCAAAAATGAAAATTGAATGTGTAACTCCAGGTACTAAAATGAATGATACTATAACTAAAAAGAAACGAATATGAATTATTATTTTCTATACACAAATTCGTCTAACAAATTATGGAAAAAATTTGTAACTTTTTCTGAGGATATACTATTAGATTCTAACGGTACTTCTTCTTTAAACGACATTGTTGACAATGTAAATAACCATATATTTATAAAAGCATTAATCAAAGGCAAAGGTATTTTGTCTAATTCTGAAACAGATTTTGTAAATACGTATTTTCCTCCTTATGCAAGAATTAATGAGATATGTATGATTAGGGAAGATATATACAATTCCTTCCCTAATATTAATATTAACGGGGGAGAAGTGTATGATGTAGATATAATTGGGGACTTCACGGTTAAATATAAAGCGTTGATTTTTAATAATATTATTGATTGTATTAATTGGGATTGTTCAAAAAATGATAACTATCCTATATATAAGGATTTAGTATTAAATAGCTCTCTAATTCCCCAAGAAATAGATGGCTTCTTTTTAAAGAACTGGAGTCCGTATGGGAGATGCTATTCAATAGTCAACGACATATTAAAAGAGTATTTATTATCCCTTCCCGAATCTCATCATTTTATTTTATTTGAAAAACTAAAAACGATTTAATTAATTTATTTAACAATAACATACCAATAATAGTCAAGAGATCGTAAATACCAAACGAATAAGCCTATTCCTTTTCAAGATGAACATAGCTTCTAAATTTACATGGATACCTCTCTACAAAGAACTATCCGACTGGCTACTTGGAAAACAGAATAGCCAACCGGAACTTATATCTACGCTAAAAGAAATCGGCATTTCCGGTTTTCGTGATGGTTCAGAAGGAGGCAAAGAGATTGTTTTGGAAGAGATCGACCCATTTACATTCTTTTCGTATCTCAACAAGTTTCACTCCGATGAAAGAAGAGTAGAAATCCTACAGGATTTAAGGCGTAAGCTAAATTTTAGTTGTCCAGAACCAACAGATGTATCAGGCATCCCGACAACACATCCCATGAAAGTACATCTATTCCCATGGAAGACAATCAGGGGCAACAATGATATAAATGTATTATGGGAATTGTTCGGACAAGTAAAAGGAGGGAAAGTAGATGAACGACTTTTTCAAACTGCATTGAACATTAAAAGTGTCGGAAAGGGAAAACTCAGCATTGTTCTGTTCTACGCTAATCCGGAAAGATATGTTCCTTTGGACTCCAACACTTCATCGTATCTAAGAAGTAAAAAACTGGGCTACACTTATGATAGTTTTGCATCATATAATGAGTTGTCAGAAAAAATAGTCAAGACTCTTGGGAAACGTCCGTGGGAGATTTCATACGAGGCATATAATTATACACCGGAGAGTGATTCATCAAGTATTGGTAGCATCCGGACTCTATTCGAGAAACTTGAAGATGAATTAGAGGACGATATGGATTACCATATCTTTTATCGAGGACAGTCAGATAAGAGTTTTGGATTGATTCCCTCCATCTATCGAGAGAAATTCTTAATCCAGAATGAAAATAGAATTTTCAGAGATATTATCGCTCAAAGTCCAGCTGATTTCAAAGGGTGTACATCTACCTTTGAGAAGTTGGTCAAGATGCAGCATTACTCCTTGCCGACACGCCTCTTGGATATTACTACAAATCCTTTGGTAGCTCTGTATTTTGCGTGCGAGAATGATGCCGTTGACGGAAAACTGTTCCGATTCGAAGTTCAAATGTCAGATATTAAATATTTTGATAGCGATGCTGTCAGTGTCGTTTCTAATATCGCCAAACGCCCAATAGATTTCAGTATCGAAGATTTGAGAGAACTGGATAGGAAGGAGTTCAACTCCGAAGAGGAAATCCAATATCTTCTGCATGAAATTAAGTACGAGAAACCTCATTTTCAGAATGTGATTGACTCAAAGGATATCGAGAGAGTCTTTTGCGTGAAACCTATGTTTGACAATCCTCGCATAATCCGGCAGTCCGGGGCATTTTTCCTTTATGGTATCAATGGCAATAAAAGCAAGCCTGCACAGCTTAACTTCAGATACAAAATGTACATCATCAATAAAGCGCAGAAGCAGAAGATCAGGAAGCAGCTTGAAGCCCTCGGCATAGATAAATCAACGTTGTTCCCAGAAGTCGAACACGTGGCCGAGCATATAAAGGACAAATACCATCTGTCTAAATAATCTTTTCCCTCATTTTAAAAAACAAGCCGAGCTATTACGCGGATAGCTCGGCTCTCAACTTGAAAAAATTACATCAAGTCTTAATCTTGTGGTACATCTTGAACTTGCAGGCATTTCTCTACTTTGTATAAATAATACTTAGAAGGGAGGATAGCCTGTAAATAGAGTTTCTTCTATTTTGCTGGTTAATAAATTTAATTGATTGTTTGTTATGTTCAAAGGAAAATTCTATATTTGCGAAATATGATATCCTCTTTCTTGTCTTGAAAGCGGTCTGACTGCTTTAACCAAGGCGAAATGTCTTGGTTTTATAATAAATAATAAGATCAGCATGGCAGAATTAAAGGCAACCGTGTGCTTGCAAGGGAAGGATATAGAAGTGATTTCATCACATATTGAATTTAACCGCAAGACAGATAATAAAGGAAGGCCAGTGACAAATGTTATTGGCGGACGTATTACCATAACCGTTGAATCTACCAGAGAAACTACTATTCTTGAAGCAATGGTAAACAGTCCTTTCAAAGCGATAAGCGGCAAGGTGATTTATTACAACACTAAGGATAATTCAATCTTTCGTGTCGTGGAGTTCAAATATGCGTATATCGTATATTACAAAGAGGTTTACAATGTTGACAGGAAACGCCAAATGTATTCCACCATCACATTTTCTGCGGATATTATTATGATAGGAGACGCATGTTTAAGCAATCAATGGTAAGACTGACGATTCCTGCAAGCCTTTATTGGATCTTTCAAAGAAGAAACATGAAATTTAGTTGTTTGGATATTATTGTATTAAGAAATATCACTAACTTTGTTCATTGTGGATGTGGTGATAATGGATTTGCAGCGTCGTTTACTATTTCAATATTTAATGTTCTTATTGCTACATTTTTGTTTTCCAATGGAGTTAAAATAGAATTATGTTAATAACAAAGGTATGAATACTTTGATTCTTGATTTTTTAAACAGCTATGCTGATAATACTAATCCTCAGTATGCCGTGATGCTGAAAGGAAAATGGGGATGTGGCAAAACTCATCTTATAAAAGAATGGAAGAAGAGGTTTGATGGAACCGCAGATACCGACGAGGAAATTACGCTAAAGCCCATTTATATTTCGACCTATGGAATGGATAGCGTGAATGACATCAAGACAGCTATAGATAGGGAATTAAATCCTTTCTTCTATTCGAAAACGGGGCGTTTCATAAAGGGAGTTTTGAAATTAGCCGGTAAGGTAGTCTTCAAGACAAGTATGGATTTTAATGAAGACTCTAAAGAGGATGGTTCCTTTTCCGCAACACTGGATTCGTTGTCGTTACTACAAGTGAAAGACGACAGTATAAAAGGTGTAAAGTTTCTGATATTCGATGACATCGAAAGGTGCCTGATAGAGATGAAGGAATTGTTAGGCTTTATCAACTATTTTGTAGAGCATTGTAATTGTCATGTTGTCGTAATTGGAGATGAGAACCACCTTGAAAAACTTCCCAAGGCTGTATTGGATGAGTTTAAGGAAAAGACCATAGGCAAGGAATTTGAAATACAACCTGACATAGAAGAAGCCATCGAATACTTCCTTGGCGAAGTACCGGTATCCGATTATTTGAAAGAAATGCGTGATTTCATTATTGCCTGTTTTAAGTGTACAAAATCCGACAACTTACGGGTTTTGAGACAATGTTTATATGATTTTAAAAGCCACTTAAACAAACTTCCTCCCGATCTGGTTGAAAAGGATAATATCTTTCTTAAAAATATTCTTGGGTCATTTATTGCAGTGTATGCAGAGTATAATAATAGTGAGAATAAAGAGGTAATTTGTAATTGGAGTAGAGATTGTCGGATTTCTCTACTCCAAGATAATAATGAGGATAAGCAAAGGATACAGCATCTAAGGGAAAAATATCACTCTTTAAACAAAGAGCTAATTTATGATGTCTTAAATCCGGAGTATGTTACGGCTATTATACACTATATTATTACAGGTGCTCCACTTGTAGAATTTATTGTTACGGAGATAAGGGATAAGCAAAAAGAATTGAAACCTTGGGAAATGTTATCCGGCTTTTTCGATATGGAGCAGCAAAAACTTGAAAGTATTTGTCAGGACACTATAAAATCCATATTGGATAGAGAGATAAAAGACGCTTATCAACTTGGTTATAGTATTGCGTATCTATCATATTTTCATGCTATTGGCATTTTCTATTTTATACAGGCTTATGTCTCTTTAATAAAAGTAAGAATAGCAGAAATAATTAATAGTCAAACCAGTTTAGAGGAACTTTATCAGCTAAGAGGGCTTTTTATTAGTGGATGTAATTATGTAACCACAGATTCCAAGACCTCCATAACGGATGATATTGTGGACTATTTCTTGCAGAAGATGAAATCAAAGATAAATGAGTTGCCGGATCAAATGCAAAAAGCACTGCGTAATTTGACTGAAGGAACAGTAGAACAACTTATAATCATAGACAGATTGCCTTATCCAGATAAAAGTTGTACATACGAACTTCGTGCTATATTTGCATATGAAGATGCCAATGCTCTTTTTGATGCTATCTGCAAACTAAGCAATAAAAGCAGAAATACTTTTACGCAATTTCTTGCTTATCATTATAATTTTGACTATGATTTACAAGATGTGGGAGACAGATATAAGGCAGATGTTCCTTGTTTACTCAAGTTGAAAGATTTGGTCGGTAATGAAATCAGTATATCAAAAGGAGTGGATAAACTTGCCTTCATAAGATTAAAAGATGCCTTGATTGAAGCTATTAGGAGGTGTGAAGGCAAAAGTGATACATTGCCACCAATGTAGAAGCTAAAAATGGTGTATCGCAAAAAACGGATATGCGATGAAAGAATATTATCTCTATTTGACTAAAAACAGAAGATATTAAATAGCTATAAATGAGAATGGGTGGTGGCGGGGAATCGGGAGGCTATAAAGGGAGAAAGGATGCCATAAAAGAGTAGAGCCGTGGCAGACCGGAGCGCAAAAAATCCCTCTGCCCGGTCATCGCGACCATGCAGAGGGAACGGTTAAATTATGATTATGTCAAGCAGCTTCGGCAATAGCTTCGTGTTTGGCAGCCTGTGGTTGTTCGGCCTCTTTCAGACTTTCATCAATCCTGTGCTGGAGTTCCTTGCATTCCTGTTTGAGCCTTGACAGCTCATCAGTCTTGCTCCACTGGCGACAAACGATTTTCTGCAATGTAGGAATTTCGCTTTCTATCCGCTCTACCGCCTTTTGTTGCTTCTCGATAAGAGAGGGCAATTTGCTTAATGCTCCATGCGGATATTGCGCCGACTCAACGAAACCAAGCGGCAGCGCACCGCTTAGGCCGCATCGGTATTTCAACCCACTTATACCCTCTACAAAGAATGTATTGCGGTCAAACGTACCGTCCATATTATACTCGCTATGCACCAACAAGTTCAGTCCTGCATACGTGCCAACTGTGCCATACGCTCCGTTGCGGTAGGTCTTGGCTATATGGTGCAACTCCCGACCAACTTCCTCGGTACTGGCTTGCGGCAAGTTTAAAAGCAGGGTTGCCTTTGCCCCATTATACGAGTTGATGTATTCCAAATCCCTCTTGAAATCGGCCTCAGTACGCTTTGCCTTTTCGACTTCTTCCTGACAGGCAGCTATTTTACGCTCGGCACGGATGCGTTCTTTCTTGAAAATAGCCTGTTCCTTTTCAAGCTGCATAATCTTGTTGTCGAGCTTCGTCTTGTTCAGCAAGTCGTTATTTCCTGACAGAATAGCCACGAACTCGGCGAAGTTCATACCGCTGTCCTCATCCATGCCTCCCTCGTCGATACGGCGCACGGCAATTGTGCCGTTGTTAATTTGATTGATAAACATCTGCTTGTTTTTCAACAGATTAAACTTGTAGGCATCGAGGGTCTTTTCCGTACCATAAATTACGATATCCACCACATTGCCACCCCACAGCTTTACAGTGTTGCCTTTGCGTACTGCCCTGCCGTTTCGTTGTTCCATGTCAGCAGGTCGATCGGGTAGGTCAAGGGCATTACTGCCCTCTTCCCCCCTCAGAACCGTACGTGAGGGTTTCCCCTCATACGGCTCAAGCTTTTCAAAGTCTCTGTTCGTGTGCAGAGACCGGCTCATCCTACTTCTTGTTTCCATTGTTTTTTACGGGATAATTTGAAACATTCATCATGAACCAACATATTGCATTTCCGTCCGTCTTGTACAGTCGGCATTACATTCCATGCCTTATGCGTGTCAATCGGTTCACCACATATCGGACATTTCCGACCTTGCTTTTCCCATAGGTAAAGCAGGGATTTACGTCCTTTCAGCGTCACAAGCATCTTTGACTTCATTCTTTTATTGAAGTACAGGCGGCAGTCTGCGTCAAACGGATTCATGTCCCCCTTTATCTGCGTATATTGCAGAAAAGGAAACGAAGATGCCAGTTTCAACAAGGTAAGTTGGTCTTCTTTGCCGTTTGATTTCTTGAACTTAGCCGCAAAAGTCCAGCTGTTCCCTCGGATATTGTGCCAATAGCGGTCTTTTATCCACCGTTTCCCTTTCTTGGAATGACGCGTTTAGCCCATTGCCACAAGGCGAGAAATATCTGATGGTCGATTCTGTGAAAAGAATCACGTGTCGCCCCATGCTGATAATATGCTCCCCATCCTCGAATTTTAGCATTCAACATCCTGATTAATGATTCCTGCTTGCAACCCTTATGACCTTTTGTCACCTTACGGATATTCTCCATAAAACGTTTTTCGGCTTTCTTGGTCGGCTTGGTCAATATTTCATTGCCGAATTTGCGGATGTTGAAACCGAGAAAATCGAAGCCGTCATGGATATTGGTTATCACCGTCTTTTCTTCTGATAAGGTCAGACCTCTTTCAGACATAAAGTCGGCTACCAATGGCTTGATTTCCTTTTCAAGTGTTTCACGGTTCTCGCAGGTAATTATAAAGTCATCAGCGTAACGGACAAGATTCACCATTGGCGAATATAACTTACCTTTGATTCTAACTCGTTTATATTTCTCTGCAAGGACTTTCTGCAATCCGTCCAATGTCATATTGGCAAGCGTGGGAGAGATAATGCCACCTTGTGGCGTTCCCTCCTCTGTCGGGAACATCTGTTTGTTGAAGATATAGCCGCATTTCAACCATTTTCGGAGTATTGCCTTGTCCATAGGGATGTTGGCAAGCAGCCATTCATGGCTGATGTGGTCGAAGCACCCCTTTATGTCACCCTCCAGAATCCATTCGGGAGAATAGCCTTTTCGGAGAATGTTATGGCATTGCATTACCGCGTCCATACAGCGGCGTTCCTTGCGGAAACCGTATGAACGTGAGTCGGCTGTTGTTTCCGACACTGGTTCTAATGCCATAAGGTAGAGTGCTTGCATGGCTCTGTCTTTCATTGTCGGTATTCCCAACGGTCGCAGTTTGCCATTACTCTTTTTGATGTGGACTCTTCTCAATGGCTTCGGCTGGTAGCCTCTGCGTTTGAGTTCGCTTATCGCTTGTGTTTTTGCTTCGGGTTTCTCCCATGTTTCCATGTCCACTCCGGGGGTGTTGCCACCTCCGTTAGAAGTAACTCTCTTTACGGCTAAGGCTTTTGCGTAAAAAGAGTGGGTCAGCGTCCACTGCAAGGCTTTCACCTTGTTGTATCTGCCTTCCTTCTGAGCCTTTACAATTCGTGCTTGTAGCTTTCTGACAGCCAACTCCGCTTTAGTCCAGTCTATTCTGTCCCAAAGTGTTTGTTGATTGTCAGCAGGCGCACACGATGTCTTGTTTTCGTTCATTTGCTTTCCTCCTTTTGAAAGTTCTAAAAGTTAATTGTAAAGAATCACCATTTGACAACATTCGGTTTGATTGCCTACCTAATGTCGTCACAGAAGTCTGCCCACTTTCGTGTCGGATGATGTCGCCCACATCAGCCGTGATGTCGGTTCAATCCGTATCCGCTCCATTACAGAACGGCGTTCGCTTTTTCTGTTATCTTATACCTGCACACCATTCGGCTTTCATTGCTGTCAGCTTACCTGTCATTTTTACATGACAGGAGATAATACAGGCTTACCATGTTCCACATAGATAACTAACGGATAGGTTAGGTTCTGTCTCATCCTCCGGCGGTGCTTATATCCGTGTAATCCTACCATGGAGAGGATTAACCGACCGCTTCCCTTTTGGGTAGAGTGTGCCAGTATCTTACACTCTTTCGTGACATTACGAAGTTTACTAACAGTTCGCTTGCGCTAACCATACTATCCAGCCTCGCCACTCTACGGTATGATACTAACCGTACTTGACTTCCCCTCACGGTTCTGTCTTGTCTTGCGAAAGTGTACTTCGTCCCGACCGCTTAATACAACATTAAGGTGCATCGGTCGGTAGGCTACCGCTGACGGAACAGCGGGTTAAAGCTGATACCCGTAAGTATCATTCCAACAATTATCTATGCGACTTCATGTCGCACCCAAGGTATTTCAAGGTGATGCACCGCCACAGCCCTTTGTTGGGCGTTCACACCTGTGCCTAACATGGTCGTACTTCCAAAAAGAACTCGCACCTTGCCGTTATTCATTTCTTCAAACAGCTTTTTTCTTGTCCTCTCGGTAGTGGCGCATTGGATAAACTGTATTTCATCAGCAGGAATACCGAGCCGTACCAACTTTTCTTTGATGTCGGTATATATGTTCCATTCGTTCGGTTTGTATGTACCAAGGTCGCTGAACACGAACTGTGTACCCCGATTGTCATTCGAGCGTATATAGTAGTCATAGATTGTCCTCGCACAGATAGAAGCCTTGTTATCGGCATCATCCTTGAACTTGCAACCCAACAAGCGCATATCAAGAGCCATTTTTCGGGCTACATTGGTCGCAACCAACATTTTAGCCTTGTCGAGGTTGTCGGGTTGCGGAACGTCAAGCCCCAAGTCCTCCCACTGGCCGCTACCGGCAAAAGATACCAAGCGTCCTATCATTTCCTCCTGCTCAATTGTCGGGGGATAAGAGAGGAAACGCACGTTCTTCTCAGGCACATCAAGATTTATCATGTCGGCTGTACGGTAATCCGTAATCTCACGCAGGAACATTGCCAGTTCCGGTACTTTGATGTAAGTACGAAAACGCTCTTTGCGCTTCACCGAGCCTGTCACGTTCAACTCATAATCTGCCGTTTTCTTTGTGAATATGGCTGCCCACGCATCGAAACAGCTAATCCGTTGCCGTTGAAGCTCCTGCGGACGCAAATACTTGAACATCACATATAGTTCGGTCAGTGCATTTACCACCACTGTACCCGACAGAAACGTAGCCCCAAGGTCACGACCTGTACGAAGTTGGATGTCACGAATGGCGAACAAGAGGTTCATTGCCCTTTGAGAGCCTTTGGTGTTGCCGATACCTGCCACACGATTATGGCGTGTCTGGAACATTAAGTTCTTGAAAATATGCGATTCATCTACAAAAATATGGTCTATTCCCATTGTGTGGAAGTCCACAGCATCGTCTTTCCGATTATTGATTTTCATACGCAGTTCTTGTAATTTAGCCCCAAGGTTCTGTTTGCGCTTTTCTAACCCCTCCTGCATCTTTCCGCTACGGTAACGCATAGTGGACTGCTCCAAAAATTCAAGGTTACGTTCCACATCGGCAAGCTCTTCCGTGAATATATCTATCATGGTCTCTTCTGACTGCGGTATCTTGGCGAACTGGTCGTGCGTGAGTATGATGCAGTCCCAGTTGTTGTTCTTGATTTTTAAAAAGACCTCTTGCCTGTTGGCAGCGGTAAAATCGTCCTTGCCCGGATAGAGAACTTTGGCCGTAGGGTATGCCTTACGGAACGTATCGGCGATTTCGTGTACATTGGCTTTCAGCCCGATAATAAGCGGCTTGTGTGCCAGTCCGAGACGTTTCATTTCGTAAGCGGCAACACACATTATCATCGTCTTGCCTGTGCCTACCTCATGCCAACAGATACCGCCTCCGTTCTGCTTAATCATCCAGATAGCATCTTTCTGTGAGGGATAGAGGCTATCGTATGGAAATTGCTCAAAAGAGAGCTGCGGAAAGGTTTGTGCCGAACCGTCATAGTGCGGCCTAACATAGCAGTTGAAACGCTCGTTATATACCCTTACCAGCTCGTCCCGAACCTCTATCGGCTGCCTGTCAAGCCAGCAGTTGAAACGGTCTCTAATCTCCTGTATCTTGGTGGCTGCCTCTTGTATGGCTTCCTCGTCCGGCACACGCACCTTATCACCATTGCGGTATATCTTTTTCGTAATTTCGGGTACAGTATCATGCAGGGCATGAACAAACAAATCCTCACCATTATAGTTGCGGACGAAATAGGTGTTGTAAGCCACCGGAGAGTAACTTTGCAGACGTACCATGTAGGTGTCGTTCACATCGAAATACATTACACTTGTCTCTACCTTGAAAAGTTCAGTTGCAAAATCGGCGTATAACTTTGTGTCAATCCAACGCTCACCCATGTTAATGTCGAGTTCCTCGTAGGGTATCGCTTCGGGTGTCGCATCCACCAAAGCCCTTACAGCAGTTTCCGTCCAATCTTTTTCCCTGTCCGTGAGTTCGGACAAGTAAGAACCTATCTCCTTGCATTTGGTTATGACATTGCCTGAAAGGAACTTGCCTTTGTGCTCCCACTCCCCAATAGCAGGATTGTAAAATATCTCACCTTTGAGGTCGCCGATGATTTCTTCCTCGGTGCTGTCCGTGGACTGCATCAGGTAGTCCATATCAACCCTGCCGTAGAAATTCAAGCTGCTTGCCAACGCTTCAATCGGTGTCAGCCTTTTGTTCGAGTCTATCTTCTTGAACGCCACAGGTTCACGCATGATATCGGACTTGACTAAATCCTTTCCAAGCTGCATTTCTATTGTAAAGACTTCCACACCGAGGCTGTCAAGCATGATAAACTCCTTGTTGTCGTTCTCGTGGAAACAGCCCCATTTGGCAACAAAGGCATCGTATCGGGCGTTCAACTCTCTACGCAACCCGTTATCCTCTTTTTGTTCTTCCCTTTCTTTGATTGACAGTTCAAAGTATGCTTTGCGTATAGGAAAATAGTCTTTCGCCCTATCTGTATTGACCTTACCCTCGTCCACCGGCACAAAATCAATGGCTACCTCTTGATAAAGACTTGATTTTCGATATTGGATAGTACCCACCTGGCCCTCAAACAGTACCATTGCGCCGTCTTTCATCCATGCTTCCACCCCATCCGTGTAGGCTCGTTTACCTTTTTCTACTTGTTTCATCGCTACATTCCCGAAAAGGGACATTTGCATATGTTCGCTGCCCTGTCCGTTCCCAGTGAAAAGACTTTTGCGGAAATATCGGCCAAAGTCGAGTTTCAGCAGTGCGGCGAGATATTGCGACATGGCATTTTCATTTCCCTGCCATTGGTATTTGCGCACATATTTTCCGTATTGGTTCTGTACAATGCGGCTACCTGTTGCAAGGGTAGTTTTCGGCATGGTAAACAATTTGTTGGCGTATTCGGTCATTGTGCCTATGGCGTCCGCCTTTTCCCTGCCTACTTGTAAAAACAGTTGTTCCCGTTGTGAGAGTACCGTCTTGTGCGTGTGCTTTTGGAATATCAGCAGGTCACTGCCTACCTCTATACCGCTTGTCTGCATGAAAAGCATATCGGGCAGACGGATTGCACTTATCAGGTCTGCATGATTTACAAGATATTCACGCACGAACTTGTTACCGGGCGTGTCGGCTATGCCCCTCGATGTGATGAAAGCCAATAATCCACCCTCATTCAACAACTCCATCGCTTTGACAAAAAAGTAGTTGTGTATGGTCTTGGTGGCCTGTTCGTACATACCGCCTTTCTTCCACAGCTCCGCATCGAATACCCGGAAATTGCCAAACGGGATGTTGGAGGCTATGACATCGAAAGTTGTATGCTCAAAACCTTGTTCTCCAATGGTTTCAAATGCAGCCGTCCGTGTTAGCGTGTTCTCATGGAGCAGGGAAAGTATCATCCCCGAAATGAGATCTTTCTCAATGGCATAGTCATACGTGCCGGACATGGCTATGGGCAGAAAACCGCCTATACCTGCACTCGGTTCGAGAAATGAACGCATTTTGAGGCCGTTTTCGCTGAACGTGGCGTGTATCTGCCGCACCACTGCATCAACAAGGAATTTAGGAGTGTAAAATGCTGTCAGTACAGATGCTTTGATACCCTCTATGACATTGTGTCGCATGGGTTCTGTGAAATGAGGGTAAGCATTGATTAACTCCTGCAATCTTTGTATCGGTTCTTGCATATCACCACCTATGGGCTTGTCCGTACCTATATTCAACACTTCTTTGATACCCCCGAAACCAGAATATCGGGATAAAATTTCTTTTTCTTCCGCAGTGGCCTGCCTGCCTTGAACTTGGATTTTCATTGCCGTTTCTATGGTTTCCACGTTCGCTACCAATGATTTCAATTTGTTGTAACTCATAATTTAACCTTTCTTTTTTTCCCTTTTTTCGGCCTGTTTGCGACCTTTGGGATTTATTTTCTGCCTCCAAAAGGTGGCGGAAACAATCTGACAAGGCTGATGCGGAAAATACGCTCGACAGACGGAGAGGAAGATTTTTACGGCTCACTCGCAGCGGAACGCCGGCATTGGCAAGATTGGAGCAGCCTATTACCTTTGCGGGAAAATAAGTCCACGAGAGGTCGCACGGCAGCAGCAAAACGATAATAAATGACAATCAAATAGAAAGGGATGAATAAAACTGTAAAACAGGGTAACGGACAATCGGAATGGATTGCCCGTATTATATCGGAGGAAGGTGAACTATAAAGGGAGGTGGAATCGGATGGATTGGCCCATCTCTTGATAATTGCAGAATGACGACTGTATTAAATCATGGGGAATGAGTAAGTCTTTTTGATAAGGCAGAATGCAGTTCGGAACAGGCAACCTGAAAAACAATGTTTTTTGTTTGCTTATCCGCCAATCTTTCGTTATCTTTGTCAAAATGAAGACAGCAGACGGTACTTTCGGGTACGGTCATTGTCGTGACATGGAAGATTCATACTCGGCTTGGAAACAGGCGGAGATTGATATACATATTATACGTTCACTGAACGTCTTGGAATAGAAAACTGACACTTATCAAAAAGACAAGATGTATAGCAAAATATTCATACTGTATGTTTATACAGCAAGGGTTTGCTTATCTGCCTTTTAGGTATGGCAGTACCTCTATTCCGGAATAGCGTGGGTTCATGCTGTTCTTTAGGGTGCAAGGTGGACATAATTCTTAAAAACACATTGAATATGAAACAGATTTCCTTGCACGTGTATCAGTCCATCGACGGTTGTCCGGCTCCTTCGGACAAGCATTTTGATGCGGCTGTGGATGCCTCCAGTTGTGTGCTGATTGACGAAGAAACTTACCTGCGTATTTATATGAACCATTTGGGTTGGCCGATTACGGCGAAAGAGACTTTGGTTGTGACGAACGGCGGCATCGACCTGACGGAGAATGAACGAGTGAAGTTCATCCAAGGAGATGCAGTGGCAGAACTGAGACAGATGAAGGAAGACGGCGACGGTATGGTGGTGGCTTACGGTGAGGAAATCGGGGCTTTACTCTTGGATAACGGGCTGGCGGACGAAATCACAGTGACAACCGTTCCGGTACTAATCGGCGGCGGCGAAAAGGCATTGGAATGCGGATTGAATGACGGCAGAGCTTGGATTGTGCGGTCAAATAAGGTGCTGGTGGACGGAAAAATGAGGACGGTGTACGGGAAGGTCTAATATGACAAATAGATATTATAGCAAAAGTGCAGCAACCAATTGCTGCACTTATTTATAAAAAGACGTGCCTTAAACATGCTAAATAGGCGAAAAGTAAGGCAAGTATATTACTTTTTAAGCCGAATACTAAAAAAGGTAGAGAAAGATATAAGGAGGATGGAGCCTCCGAAGATATAAAAATACAGCAACACCAACTAAACCGGCACATAGGTAAAGCCGGGCAATACATCAGAACTAATAGCGTACTTTGCCATATCACGCTATGGCTGACAAAACAGCCTTTACATGAATGGCAAAGGAGTCACCGCTACGGCTCGGAATATGCGAAAACAAGATGGCTGTTATACGATTGAGCTGCCATAGAGATTTAGAACTTTTAGTCCATTCGCTGTAGCCTTACGATAAGTATAAAACGTACCACCCTTGGGGTTGCCGTCATACCAGGCAATAAGAGACGAACTGTGAAAAACCATATAGTCGTTGCGTCGAAGCAAACAGCCATGGTAGTAGTGTTCGCTCAGGATGATAACATCATCCGAGTTACAGAGAATAGTATCATACCGGGCTTTCATCGCATCGTTCCACCGCTCGGATTGTCCGCGATACGGTACTACGGCAATAACTTGCAGACCTGACAATTCGGACTGCAACGCAAGAGCAACTTCTGCCGCCAGCATATCAAACCCCATGGCACAACCACAGTAAAAATGACGATAACCTCCAGCGTATGCCTTGGTTATCGCTGCCTTTAATTGCAGCTTCAGTTGCTTCCTGTATAGGAATGGAATATTGCGGTGTCCACTGAAGCAAACGGACACTGCCTTATCATACTTTGTCTGGGTCATATTATTTCACTTTGTAATGGGTTCTTGCGAGGAATATACCTCCGAGTACATTAGCACCAAGGCTTTCAAGCTGATTGGCATAGGTAGCATAACTCAGCCCTTTGGTTATCACATCATCAAAGACTACCACAGACCTGCCGTTGAAAAAAGCCGAATCAAACTCAATGACGTTTACCTTACGGATTTCTTTCTCTGCCTTACGGTTTTCGTGAATGGTTAGCCTCTCACCACTCACTGATACATGGTCATAACCATTGATAGCTCCCGTCAGTTCGCATACTCTTTGGCAGAATGCTTTGTAACGTATCTCGTTCTTCTTATCGGTGGATGCCGGTACGGGAGAAAATACAATGTTAGTACATGATGTTCCATAACGTTCGGTCATGTTGGCTGCCGTGCGTTGAGCAACCTCTTCGTATGCCCGTCCATCCTTGAAATCAAAGACTAACTTGCGGTCTGCTATCTCACGCTCACTCACATTGCGTATGCGTGCAGGAAAATACTTGCAGAACCATGCCTGTGGCTTGTCCAACTGTTTTTGAAGTTCTATGTCTATCGTCTTTGCCATAACTCTGATAATTTTTCTTTTTCCCTCTTTTTGAAGGCTGTTCAGCCTGCTGAGGGATATTTTCTGCCATCAACTGCCGCCCAAGAATACCGATAAGACAAAACGGCGACAAGAAATACGCTCTGACGTGTCAGAGGAAGATTTTTCGTTCCAGCGATAGTGGCGATTTGATGTTTGGTAAAAGGCGGCTTACTTTGCGGAAAATATGACTACAGCAGAGCTAACCGACAAACAGAATATGCTTTCTTACTACAGGCGGTTGTCATATAGACATGTAGAATAGGTGCAAGATTTATAAAAGGAATGGGTGGGCAGTGGAACGTCTGTGGCTTGCCGGTCCAAACTTCCCGATGAAGTGACCATACAACTTAGTCTCAAATCTGGCGAAGCGTAAGCTTGGCAGTTTGTGACCGAGGTGTACGGTCTTTTCATGTTTGGCTTCCGTAAAGAGTCTTTCACTCACCCCATAGCAGCTCTGCTGCCATAAGGTGAGTGAATGTCTCTTGCGGACAAGTCCTGTGACGCTCCGCTGATGGTGTGGGGCGAAGCTATAAAAACAAACAGACGGCATTGCCGGTTACAAAAGAACAGATAGCAGAGGTCGCTGCAAGGACAACAGATTGGCTTGATTGACACTTGTGGCAAATGTGCCATCGTCCTTGCTTTATCCCAAAGACTGGTACACAGCATATAGCAGACTTGTATGCCATTTGCCGTGTACCGGTCAGGGCGAACATCTTCTATAAAAGTTGAGCATGTACAATTAAAAGAGGAAATTGTATGGGTAAGACTTTATGATATAAAAGTGATATGGCTTATAAATTATCGGTGCTATTTTAGATTAGTGCCACGATTTTGCTAACTTTGCAAGTGAGTGAAAACGAATTTGATATAAGTAATGAAGCCATAACCCCCATATCCGATTATGTCGAAATACACCGTAATGTTGTAAATAACCAGATTGAAACGGGCTGCTTCATTCAAATAAAAATACGATGAATGCAAGACTATTGTTCATACTCCTGCTTTTCACAATTGGGGCATTGTGGTATATTATCGGCTACTGGCGACGAAAAGCAGGAGAAGCGGCATTCGCCGCCGCACGGTTGACCGAAAAGAGCGAGGAACGTGAACGTTACTGTCGTCTGGCGGTAATGGCCGGTCATCGGGAAGCCTGCCGTATGTTCTGTCTCTTGCATCCCGAACGGTTTGATGGCCATTCTCCCCATAAGCCGTTCAAGTTACGAGGCATCCGAATCTCCTTTTACGGATATTACTATCCGTCACGATACAATGCGCTGCTCAATGATGAACAGAGGGCTTTCTGCCATTCCATCTACCAGTTCAAACAAGGAGATATACACGGAATCGAGTTCTTTAAAACGTGTATGAATGCCTTGCAACTGAAAAAGAGACCTTACCATATAATGTTCATGCCGTGTAGCAACTGGATAAAATACGGTCAACGGTTCAAACGGCTCGACTGGTACATCGGAAAGCACCGACAGGATTTAACTTCAGGACTATACGACGTTGATATTTGCGATGCACGAGAAAGCCTGCATGAGGCCAAAGGTGGAGAGAAGCGTATCCTCGAACGAAACTACCTCATTACCGGAAAAATCAAAGGGAAAGAGATTATCATCATAGATGATGTGCTGACAACCGGGCAAAGCGTGGTGGATTACAAGGAAGAGATAGAACGGTGCGGTGGCAAAGTAGTGGCGGCTATCTTCTATGGCAAGACGCTCTCCATGCCTTCGATGCTCCTTGTACAAATACACGTCTGGGGCAACCATATTGCCCATATTATTGAACGGATGACAAAGTAACCGGAACGTTTTCAGCCCTTTTCACTTCTCTTTTACAAACCTGCCAATGCTGATATACACTCCTGCCGGATGGATTGGATATAATCGAGTATAAGCGAGGGGCTGATACTCCTGCCATTGAGTTTGCAGGTGATATGCAGGTGTTCGCCGGTGCTGCGTCCTGTGGAGCCGGTAATGCCAACCACATCACGAGGATGAACTATTGCCCCTTTGACGATAAGAATTTTAGAGAGATGACAATAACTGACGGTGTACCTACCATGCCGCAAGGTTACATACTTGCCGGAAGTCTTGTCCTGTCCGACCTTCACGACCACACCCTCCATCATGCCATCACCTTGTCGCCACGTGCGCGCAAGTCCAGTCCGCCATGAAATTTACTCTTTCCCGTAAACGGGTCCTTACGGTAGCCATAAGGCGAAGTGACCTTGATATAACGTAACGGGTAACTTACACTCAAGTAACGATCCATCCACTTTTTCTTATCCATATCTGCGGATACCGGGATACCTGTTGAAACTTCCTGTACGGAAATCTCGCTTTCGGATGCCGGTTCCGCTTGGTCTAACCCCATATCCAATACCTCCATCTTGTAGCGTGTTGGGGTAACGGCAACGGTATTGAATTGTGCTTTGGCTGGCGTGATACATAATGAGACACCCGTCATCATCAATAATAAAATCTTTCTCATGGCAGCAAAGTTAGCACGCTCTTCTTATGGTCTGTCCATTGCCGACTGTTTTCTCTCCAAATATAACTATTTAATCAATTTTGAATATGATTATTTGCGAAAAATCATATTCAAAACATTAAAAATACCACTTTATAATCACTTATAAAGAAATGTTTTAGTCATCAGATAAGAAATCGCTCTATATTTGCTGAGTATAATTTTATAACATCGTTCAGAATATGAAAAAAGAACAATTTGAGTTCAACGAACTGCCTTATCCGACATTGGCCCGCTTTGGGCTTACCCAAGAAATGATTGAAGATTTGCCCCTGTGTATCCTGAAAGAAATCGGGAAAGGCGGCTACTCGCCGGTACTGCCCATGCGTGTCACTAACGAGAATGGCGAAGTAATCGAGAGTCGCAGTCGGTTTGCCTTTATCCGTATGGATAGCGGCGAGGTGGATGTGGTCTTTTATCCCACACTGAAGTCGTCACCACTGGAATGCTACAACGAGGAGCAGCAAAAACAGTTGCTTGACGGCAAATCCATCATTGTAGACGTGGCTATGGCGGACGGACGACGCAGTAAAGCTTTCGTGCAAATCGACGAGGAGACAAAACAGGTGATGTATGTTCCGACACCCATCATCGCCCGTAACCTGAAAGTGCTGGCAGAGGTAATGCACTTAGGTACAGTAGAAGTAAACGGAATGCAGCATGGTGAGCCTCTGACGGTGGCAGTGGATGGCGAACCTGTCACGGTAGGCATCGACCTTCACAACAAGACAGGCATCCGTTTCTGCGCAGGTGACGCGCAGAAATGGAAAGAGCAACCCAAGCGTGAATGGGATAAGTACACCTTCGGTTGCTACGGTTGCTGGGTGATGAATGATGACGGCAATCTCGACTACGTTCCAGAGGAGGAATACACCGAAGAACTGTGGAACGAACAGAAGAAAAGCGGTGAGCGTAACCGAATGGCAGGTATTCACAAATAAAACCTATTTAATATAAGCGTATGGCACAACAGAAATATTATCCCGAAGAGATTCTCGTCGAGAAGATGCAGAGCGGCGAATACGGCTGGCTCGATTACATCAATCATTTTTCTGCCGAGTGGCAGGAGGAGTACGCCCATTACTGTGAGGAAAAAGGACTCACGGTCTGCGAAGATTCTGCCGCCGGGTTTGTCCGTTTCAAAGACGAACAATTGGAAGCGGCTATGAAATACGGCAACGCATAACAAGTAACCATCATAACATCAGACTATGACGATACGAACAAACACTAATCCTCGGCAGATGGACTTGCAACCCGAAATGCGCAATCTACTGATGCGTAACGGACTTCAAGCCCATGTCGCATTTGACGGAGGCGGCTACCGGCTGATTGTGCAAGGGCATGATTCACCGTTATTGGTCTATCCTATAACAGAACGACAGATGTTGGCTCTGACGGACTGGGGAACGAATACGGCCAACAAGAAAGCCTACAACATACTCACGAGTATCATAGGAAAAGATTTCTATATGCCGAAAAATTTCGTCCATGCCCGCAATGCCAACGGTCGCGTGGCGATGGGGCTACATGGCTACCGCATCGGTATCGGTGAGTACGGACACATGGGGCGACTGGGTATGCCCCCTCCATTCCTTGGTTGGACACCACGCGAACAGTGGGGTTTCCACCTACGCAGAGTTGGTGGGCAGCTTTTCTTTCCGGGGCCATCCATCGTACCCGAACGCCCAGACGGGCGCATGAAGCCCGGCGAACTGCAATCGGGTGGCTACGGCTTTTACTACAAAGGCGGTCAACAGGAGCAACCCATTGTACAGCAAGATGTATTGAAGAACTTGCAGGAGGTCATTACACCGCTTGTCAGCCGTCCGCGCAGCAAGGAACCGGCACAAGCATACAAGGAGTTGATTGCTTCACCAGTCTATTTTTCCAACGAGAAATGGTCGGAGTGCCTTACTTCGCACGGTCTTATCGTGGATATGGAACGGAGGACACTGACCGTACAATCGGAAAGTGTCAATGCCGATATGGTCTATGACCTGACGGAAGAAGAAGTGAAAAAACTGGCTACCGCATCCATCGAGGAACAACCTGTGGAGAAACGGCTGGATCTGCTGAACGGCATTATCGGAGCGGACTTTGCCGATAAAGTAACGATGGAACAGCTCAACAGCGAACAACGCATCAGTATCGGCCTGCATCCCGAAGTGCGGCATGAACTGGAAGAACGGCAGCGGCAGGAACAAGAATTATTCATGCAGCAAGAAACTCCGATGCGGCAGGAATACATACAGGGCAGTATCGGTGCAGCGTGGACGGTCGTGACCTGCAACTACTCAACGAAAGCAAAGGCTGGTATCGTGAGGAGAAACATGGCCGGGAAGTAGAGGTCAGTGACATTGCCGTGCAACCGGCACAGACGGAGGGTAAATACAAGATGTCCGCTGTTATTGACGGACAGGTCATCAGCCACGAAATCAGCCAGAAAGACTACGACAAGTTTCTTGCTGTGGATGATTACCACCGGATGAAACTTTTTTCGAAGATTTTCAACGAGGTGGATATGAAGACACGTCCTGAAGCGAACAAGGGGCTTGGCGTGAAGATATTCGCTGCCCTTACCGCCGGTGCTGTGGTGGCATCGGAAGTCGCACATGGCTTCCATCACCACCACTCTCCGGAGTTCTATGGCGAACGTTTCAGCGGACCGCCACATCCATACTTCAAGCCCGGTGTAGATACACCGAGAGATGTGGCCATCCGTAATTTCGAGGCACAGATGAATCAAGATATTAATGAAATGAGAAGAGGGAGGTAAACCTATGAGAGACGGAGACCTTACATACGATGACTTTCTGCAACGACTAAACATCCAGGACGTATTGATTGACGCAGGGTATCACCTGAACCGTCGTGACGGTCTGCGCTATCCCTCGTATGTTCGTTTGGACAGCGACGGCAGACGTATCCGTGGTGACAAATTTATTGTGACACAACAAGGAAAATGCTGTTTCCACGCACAACAACAGAAAGTTTATAACATCATTTCCTTCATCAAGGAGCATCCGCACTTTTTCACGGAGTACCATGCGGGTATGTCTCCGGACAGACTGGTGAATCTTGTCTGTAACAGATTACTGAACATTCCTGTCACTGAACGGAAAACCCGAATAGTGAACCTAAACGAGATGTAAAGCCATTTGACATAGCGGATTACGACATTCATAAGTTCAATCCGCAGAATCGGGAAACGCAGAAAAAATTTTATCCTTATTTTAAAAGCCGAGGTATCGACCTTTATACACAATATGCCTTCCATCGGCATTTTTATCTGGCTACGAAACATCGGGAGGACGGTGCGACCTACACGAACCTGTCCTTTCCACTAACCCTGCCCAAAGGCGACGGAGCGATTGTGGGACTTGAAGAACGAGGACGTGCCCGTATGGACGGGAGCGGCAGCTACAAAGGCAAAGCCGCAGGGAGCAATTCAAGCGAGGGACTGTGGATTGCCAGCCCTGCCCGCACTTCTCTCACCTCCGCCAAACATATCTATTGGTTCGAAAGTGCTTATGATGCGATGGCATATTACCAACTTCATCAGGCACAGAACAAGGATCTGCGAAAGGCGGTATTCATCTCTACCGGAGGGGCACCGAGCCAGCAGCAATTCATAGGAGCGATAAAAGCAACTCCCCATGCCTCACATCATCTTTGCTTCGATCATGACCGTGCCGGACAAGTCTATGCTATCCACTTTGCTCTCACTCATGCAGGCTGGAACTTCTCCACCTGTCTGTCACAAACCGGCAGACTGATTGTACAGAACAACAGCGAAGACTATTCACAGTATGAAATAGAACTTGAACCATTCAATTTTGAAAAGATTACAGCCATTCTGGGTATAAATGATGCAAAACAAAATTTGAAGAATGGGGAGCGTGACGACATGGGAATTGGTGACGGCTATCTACAGGAAATGAGAATGGTTTGTATGGATGAGTACGACATGGCTCGTGACGAAGGTTCTGCCAGTGAGGAAGAATTAGAGAAAATGAGAAGCAATCTGGAAGCCATCGAAAAAGCGATTGATGCTTCCATTTCCGGTCCGGAAGCTACAGGATGCATCTTGTATGAATCTGCCGCAGAGGGTTATAAGGATTGGAACGACCAGCTACTCGGCAAACGGATAAAACCAGAGAAGGACAACCTTGACGATTGGGAGATCAGCGGTAAAGCCACGCTGAATCATGCCTTGTCCGATTTGCCCGAAGTCAATCCGGAACATATCCGAAACGGATTATACGACGAAGCAGACCATGAGGCTGTGCGAAAGCGTCTTGAACGTGCGGACAGAGTAATATTCTCCTTTGAAACCAATGACCAGGGAATGTCAGATAAGGGTTTTCAGGAAATGTACAAGATACGGGAAGAACTTGCCCGGTTGGAAGTGGATATAACCAATTCTCTTTCCGGAATGAGAGAAGACTTTCATTCCCGTTTTCACCGATAATCCATAAAACCTATGCAGAGAACTTGTCACAAAACCATTGTCATCCATCCACATACCGGGCAATTTGTCATCAACGAGCTGCCCACTCTCGTGCTGTGCGGCACTGTATGGGTGTACGGAGGCATGGAAGGGCTGCCATTGACAGCTATTGCCACAGTAATTGCCTTGATACTCTCGTTACTGTTACTCTACCGTTATCTCTACCTGCGGCGAATCCGTTATTGCATCGGCACGGAACAACTTGTCAGTGAATACGGTATTATCCGTCGCAAAGTGGATTATATGGAGCTATATCGTATCGTGGATTTTCAAGAGCACCAAAGCCTGCTGCAACAATTTTGTGGGCTGAAAACCGTACGTATCCTTTCAATGGACAGAAACACGCCCCGTCTTGACCTGATCGGTATCTTCCATAGGGACGACCTCGTGTCAATTATCCGTGAACGGGTAGAAACTAACAAACGAAAAAAGGGAATATATGAAATCACGAATCATTAGTCTGGGGCTGGTTGCCTCGCTGGTATGCCTGCTTCCACAGGTGCAGAAGCCCAAATTGCGGCTTCCAATCCGTTGGAATGGACTGCATTGGCCGAAGGTAACGAACTGATAAACGGGCAGATTGAAAAACAAATAAAGGGACAGACACAAACAGCCTTGCTCCAAAACAGCATCGCTACCGAGTTCAACCAAATCCACAAGTGGGAGAAGCAGTACAACAGTTACCTCAAGACAGCAAGCGGTTACGCTTCATCACTGAAAGCCTGTACGCATCTCTACAATGACGGTGTGCGGATTTTCCTCACGCTGGGGAAATTAGGCAAGGCCATCCAAAACAATCCGCAGGGCATTGTGGCCAGTATGAACATGAACAACCTCTATATAGAAACAGCAACGGAACTTGTCTCTGTTTTTACATTGCTGAATGACGCTGTGGCCAAAGGTAGCAACGAAAACATGCTTACGGGGGCAGAACGCAGCAAGACGCTATGGGCGTTGAACGACCAACTATCGGATTTTAGCCGGAAGTTACATCTGCTCTATTTGAGCATACGGTACTATACTTTCAATGATGTGTGGAACAACGTAACGGCAGGAATGCTTGACCGTGACAACGGTGAGGCAGCTCGTATGGCTCTGTCCCATTGGCACAGGGCGGCAGCTCTCGTCCGATAAAATATATCAGTTACCCGTTGGCGGAATTAAGCCAGTGCATACTTGACTCTTCCAATGGGTCTATTATTAATGTGATTTAAATATTGCATTGCCGTAAAGGCACTGATTTTACCGATAATTCTTGTAAACAATCCTAC